>ERZ772960.506-NODE-506-length-35210-cov-4.441473_pt1 | contig 35210 bp, 32 predicted proteins | sample MGYA00580678_ERZ772960 | MGnify/ENA primary metagenome ERZ772960 (study PRJEB29015, sample SAMEA2737930) | human oral metagenome | biome: human oral; feature: human-associated habitat; material: dental | place: China | collected 2059 ... | reverse complement strand
AACGTACCTTTGGTTCTATGCATAGATGGTTTGGTGCAGGAATAGCAAGATACGTCGGACTTTCAAAAACACATGCGCAGCATATTATGGAATCCATTGCCTACAACTTATACCGATAAACCGAGAAAAAACGTTCCTCCCTTACAGTCTTTTCCTTCATAGAGGAAGACAGAAAGATTCATAAAAACGTTCGTCATCCATGGAAGAAGAAGTCTTTTTAAACAGGATACCTCTTTTCATCCATGGATGACGATACTATAAAGCATTTGCAATATGCTATCAACGTATAACAGTAGCTCTGATGATTCTCACATCGTCGCATGGTCTGTCGTTCTCATCACATTCCACCTGCTGTATCTTATCCACAACCTCCATACCCTCCAACACTTCACCAAAAACGGTATATTGGGCATCAAGATGCGGCGTGCCGCCCACCTCTTTGTAGTATTCCCGTTGTTCAGCGGGCATTGTTGCCTTGCCGTCGGTGGCCTTTGTCATGTTTTTTTGTATGTTATCAAGCGAGGCATCGCTATGTTTACGTCCCCAAACAATATAGAATTGGCTGGCAGAAGACGCCCGTTGAGGATTCACATTATCCGGTTCGCGGGCAGCTGCAACGGCTCCGCGCTTATGGAAATACTTGGGATAAACGATTTCTGCGGGTATCTGATAATACTCCGGAGAATCCCCCACTCTATCTCCCGGGTGAGCATATCTGCTCAGACTATCGCCCGTCTGTATCATGAAATTGGGTATCACACGATGGAATAACACACCGTCATAGAATCCTTTGCGCGTAAGTTTCAAGAAATTGTCTCTGTGAAGTGGCGTTTCATTGTACAGAGCGATGCGAATATTGCCTGCTGTGGTTTCCAACAACACCTCATGGCGCGTGTCCTTTTCCTGCGCACAGAAAGGTATTGCAAGGACAAACATAAGGAAAGAAAGGATTGTTTGCTTCATTTCGTAGTTTTATTTAATAAGTATCTTCTTCGTGTATCTTAATATGGTCAATCTTTTTGCTGTCCATGACACGCCATACATATATAATATAGGCCAACACAAAAGGAATGAAGAGAGAGACAACAGACATGGCACCGAGTGTAAACTTACTGCTGCAACTGTTGGCGATGGTGAGACTACTCTGCAAATCGGCATTGGAAGGATAATAGGCCGTATGGTTCCAGCCAGCACAAAGGAAAATAACGAGTACCACAAGTATCACACCCACTCCCGCAAACCATATTCCTTTCACGTAATCGGCACGCATGACGGTGCGCAGAATGGCTGTCAGCAGAAACACTACGCCCAACAGCAGCACGAGCGTAAGATACCACATATCGGTCAAGTTGTGAAGATACTTCATCGGTTCCATCAGGATTTCACCCGTCAAAGGGTCTTCGCTGAAACCATCTTTCAGCAGTGTACGCACAAAGAAGGTGAGAAACAGTGCGAGGAATAACCCCGAATTGCCAATCAGTTGCTTACGGCAACGCTCGCGGATAATAGCATCGTTTACGTTGTTGATGGTATAGAACAAGCCGAGAACCCGTGCGAGGAAGAATACGGCGAGACCAAATATCAGATTCCACACATCAAGCAATGCGTCCAAGCCATGACTTGCATTAGCCCATCGGCTAATGACGGGTTGCATGCCATCGGTAATGTTCATCTTATCTACGATGAAGTTGGAACCGTTGAAGAAAGTCGCTACGGCACCACCGAGCAGCAGCGGACCTACGACACCATTGATAACGAGGAGTATTTGAAAGGTCTTTGCTCCAAAGATGTTGCCGGCCTTATTCTGGAACTCATAACCCACCGCCTGCAGAATAAATGAAAACAAAATCACCATCCATAGCCAGTATGCCCCGCCAAAGCTCGTACTGTAAAACAAAGGGAAAGAGGCAAAAAACGCCCCACCAAAAGTAACGAGTGTAGTAAATGTTACTTCCCATTTTCTACCTGTGGAGTTGATGAGCATTTTCCGTTCTTCCTCTGTTTTTCCGAGGTTGAATATCAAAGAATTGGCTCCCTGAACAAACATCAAAAAGACGAGTAATGCTCCTAAAAGCGATATGAGGAACCACCAATAATGTTGATAGAAATCGTATGTCATTGTATAAATCTGTTAAAGTAAAGTCATTGTTATTCTATAGAACTCAATTCCGGTCCCTTCTTAATCTCTTTACATAAGATGCTGATTTCTGTAATCAACATAGCTGTAAAGAGTGCGAGGAAAATAAAGAAAGTAATCGCGATAGAACCGGAATGTAGGTCGGAAACAGCTACCCATGTAGGGAGCATGTCTTGAATCGTCCATGGTTGCCGTCCTAACTCTGCCACTATCCACCCCGCTTCACTGGCTATATAACCCAGAGGCAGCATGGCGATACCCGCGACATGCAACCAGCGAGGACGGGAAATGTCTTTCTTATACAAATAGAACACGAGTACTCCAAAAAACAAGATAAAGAGACAACCCAGTCCTACCATCAATCTGAACGACCAGAAAGTGAGGGGAATGTGTGGTACGATTTGGTCTGGATCTTTCACATAGCCGTAACCAAAGTACTTCATATTACGGGTCAATACATTTGAATATTTCTTCGTTTCAGCTGAATTACCTGCTTCTTTTGCTTTTCGATAGGCACTCAAAGCCTGAATAGCAGCTCTTCCACGGAGCATTTTCTCCTGAACAGACAATTCTTTCTCGCCATTAGGTAGCGTATAGCCCCCTTTGATGATGTCGTTTACCCCCGGAACATACCCTTTGAAGTCTTTTGTGGCAAGAAAAGAGAGGGCATTGGGCACGGCAATACGTAGCGGAGCTTCTTCGCCGCTCTTGTAATCGGGCTGTTGGAAGGGGTGTAACAGCGATACCACCGTGAGTGATTGCGATTCACCACCATCGTATAGCGCCTCCATGGCTGCGAGTTTCATCGGTTGCACCTTAGCCACCTGATAGGCGGAGCTATCGCCTGTGACCGCTGCCAGCAGTGCTGCCACGATACCCACTGCTGCCCCAATCTTTAAACTCTCTGTAGCAAAATAGCGTTCCCGTTTTTTCAATAGATAATAGCTGCTAACGGCTACGGTAAACACTGCTCCGACAATCCATGAAGAGGTAATGGTATGGAAAAACTTATCTATGGCGAAGGGAGAAAGAGCCACCTCTACAAAAGAGGTCATCTCATTTCTCATCGTATCGGGGTTGAATGTTTGTCCCACAGGATATTGCATCCAAGCATTGGCAACAAGAATCCACCAAGCAGAAAGCGTAGCTCCAAGTCCGGTCAGCCACGTCGAAGCAAGATGAAAGCCACGGGAAACTTTGTTCCATCCGAAGAACATTACGGCTACGAAAGTAGACTCCATAAAGAAGGCCACAATACCTTCGATGGCTAATGGAGCACCGAAAATGTCGCCTACAAACCATGAATAGTTACTCCAATTGGTGCCGAATTCAAACTCAAGGATAATACCTGTCGCCACCCCCATTGCGAAATTCACTCCAAAGAGCTTTTGCCAGAAGCGTGCAGTATCCTTCCAGAATTGCTTGCCTGTTCGGTAATAACAGGTTTCCATGATGCCCATCACGACGGCAAGTCCCAGTGTGAGCGGCACGAAAAGCCAATGGTAGATGGCTGTCAGCGCAAACTGTGCGCGAGACCAATCTACAGTTCCCGAATCAATTGCTAAGAAAAGATTTGTCATAATGATAAATTTGTATATAATATAGAAATGTCATTTCCAGTCCGAAAGTTTCTGCTTGTTCTCTGTTCGGTCAGCATTTGTTATTCTACAGAGCGGTGAATCAGTTCACTCCCCACAAATTTCGCCTCTTCTCCTTCCTGCGCATGCTCTTTTAGAAAGTTAGGAAAGAAGAATAATTTCAATACGAGAAACATGACCAACAGTTTAATGATGATAATCGTCCACAACGTTTTGCCCAAAGTCATATGGGTAAAGCCATCGTAATAAAGGTCGAACACTCTGTAGAAAAATCCTGACCTTTTAGTGGTTTGCATCGATTTAAACATGTATTGTCCTATTTTCTGCAAGTCTGACGATTACCTATACTCATCTTGATTGCCCTGCTTTTTACCTTACCAAGATAGCCCAAATGAGCGCAATGTAAACTTGTTTACTGATTGCCGAATGCAGCTTATCTTATGCAAAGGTAGCGCAAATGAGCGCAATGTAAACTCGTTTACTAATTGCCGAATGCAGCTTATCTTATGCAAAGGTAGCAAAACTATTCCAACCATCATTCTATTTTTATGTAAAAACTAAAAATTTTTATTGCGTCCGATAAAAAACCGCTAAGTACCTATTATTCTTTTCTTTCAGCACACGTTAAATAGCTATCTATAAATACATGGAACAAAACGAGGTAGAGTATAGCCGGAGAAATGTCGAGATATAGATAAGGTCACAACAGTCTTTACACGTCAGTAGACAAGAGCTAAGCTTTTAACGCGTAGAAGCATAGTCCTTACACGGTAAAAGCTATGTTTTCGGGCGATAAAAGCTATGCTTTTTCAAAACGGCATCTATCTGATTGATTTTTAGCCTATTATGTCAATCGTTTCCATTTGTCTTTTTTATATTTATAAAGACTGTCTTATGACAGATGGGGTGCTTGGTTTGGGAACTTATAAACTTGTTTCATTTCATGTGTTTTGCTATCCATCTGTCCTAAAAACATTAAATTTAAACTAATTAAAGATTTGGGTGTCGCTATTTTTTTGCTATTTAATCGGAAAAGATTATTTTTGCAGTCTATTGTTAAACGAGAAAAAAATAAAAATTCTATGAATAAGAAAACATGGATTTCTATTATAGCCATCGGCATACTATTGATAGCCGGCATTGTCTATCTCACATTGAGTTTAAGTCGCCAACGGGAAGAAAACAAGGCGATGCAGGAACTTGCCGAGATGGATAAAAAAGAGATGGAAAACGAATATCGGCAGTTTGCTAACCAATATAGCGAGATGAAAACGCAAATCAACAATGATTCCATCATCGCACAGCTTACCCAAGAGCAAATCAGAACACAGCAATTGCTGAAAGAATTACAAAATGTAAAGAGTACCGATGCCCGTGAAATCACACGACTGAAACGTGAATTAGCCACCGTTCGGAAAGTATTACGCAGCTATGTGATGGAAATTGATTCACTCAATCGTCTCAATCAGAATCTTACTGCAGAGAATACGCAAATCAAAGGGCAGTATGCCGAAGCGACTAAGCGCATCGAAGGTCTGAGTACGGAAAAGGCTTCGTTGTCGGAAAAAGTAGCCATCGCAGCACAGTTAGATGCTACAGGCATCAATATGATTGCTAAAAACAAGCGTGGGAAAGCTACCGATGACATGAAGAAATGCAAAAGCATTCAGGTAAACTTCACCATTACTAAAAATGTTACAGCAACCAATGGTATGCGAACACTTTATGTGTGTATCACCACTCCTACGGGAACGGTTCTTACAACAGGAGGTACATTTCATTATGAGAATCGTTCATTGCCGTATTCCATGATGAAAACCATCGAATATACAGGCGAAGAAACACCCGTAACAGTATATTGGAACGTGTCGCAGTTTATGAGTAGCGGTACATATCGGGTGAGTATCTTTGCCGATGGCAATATGATAGGTTCGCGAAACTTTATATTCAAATAATGAAAGGTCTGCTTTCTCTGTTCCTTTTCGCAGGTTCGGCCTTGCCTTGCCTTGCCCAGCAGCTCTCTTTAGACAGTTGCCGGCAGCTTGCTTTGCGCAACAACAAACAGTTGAATATTGCCAAGATGAAGCAGGATGTCGCTTTGAATACGCGTAAGGCAACCCATACAAAACTGCTTCCTCATGTGAATGCCGTGGGTGGGTACACCTTTTTCAGTCGCAAAATATCGCTGTTGAACAATGAGCAGAAAGCCGGGCTGAGCAATTTAGGTACGACCGCAGCCACAAAGACTACACAGGGTATATCGAATACCATTACCTCTTTAGCACAACAGGGCATCATCACGCCCGCTCAGGCACTGCAACTCCAACAGATGATGACGACTGTCGGTCCGCAGATAAGCGGGGGCATTGCGCAGATGGGCAACGAATTGGGCGCATCTTTACGCGATGCCCTCGATACAGATACCCGCAATGTGTGGTCGGGAGCTGTCATGGTAACCCAACCTATCTATATGGGTGGCGGATTATTGGCCGCCAACCGGATGGCAAAACTCGCTGAAAAGCTCGCCTCAAATGGCGTAGACGAACGTAGACAAACCACTCTTTACGATACAGATCAAGCCTATTGGACTGTAGTTTCTCTGCGACAAAAAGAGAAGTTGGCAACAAGTTATCTCAATCTCGTAAGGAAATTAGATACAGATGTGGCAAAAATGATTCGCGAAGGCGTAGCCACACGCGCCGACGGGCTCAAAGTAAGTGTGAAGGTAAATGAGGCAGAAATGCAGCTGACACAAGTAGACGACGGATTGTCGTTAGCCCGTATGTACCTTTGTCAGTTGTGTGGATTGCCTTTAGACAGTAATATCACATTGTCAGATGAAGGTAAAGAGACACTTCCCTCAGCCGAAGTAATTCCCGAAGTCACGGAAATCAACAATCGACCGGAGCTACGCATGCTGGAAACAGCAGTGAATATGAGCAAAGAAGCCACAAAGATGGTACGTGCAGCCTATCTTCCTCAAGTCGGATTAATAGGCGGTTATTTGATTTCTAACCCGAATCTATTCAACGGATTCCAACGTAAATTTGCCGGAGTATGGAACGTTGGTATCGTTGTAAGAGTGCCCGTTTGGAATTGGTGCGAGGGCGATTATAAAGTAAGGGCTTCCAAAATCACCTCCCGCATTGCGACCTTAGAGCTAAGTGAGGCAAAAGAAAAGATAGAGCTACAAGTAAATCAAAGCCGATTTAAAGTAAAAGAAGCCTATAAGAAATTGGCGATGGCACGCAAAAACATAGAGCGTGCCGATGAAAATCTGCGTTGCGCCAATCTCGGATTTAAGGAAGGTGTCATGGAAACCACAGATGTCATGGCTGCACAAACTGCATGGCTACAAGCACAAACGCAGAAGATAGATGCAGAAATAGATGTTAAACTATCACTGGTAAACCTGAAAAAGGCACTCGGTGTATTAGAATGATGATAAGATATGACAATGAAGTCTCAACGTAATAACATATTGTTGGCGGCTATCGCATTCGTCGGTGTGGTCGCTATTACAGCTTTGATTGGATATTTCACCTTAGGCAAGACCGAAGAAACTATCCAAGGGCAGGTGGAAGTAACGGAATACAGAGTGTCGAGCAAAGTCCCGGGGCGTATATTGGAACTCCGTGTAAAGGAGGGAGATTACGTTCATGTAGGCGATACCTTGGCCATCCTTGATGCCCCCGAAGTGAAAGCGAAGATGACACAGGCACAAAGTGCTGAGAATGCTGCTGCCGCTATGAGTGAAATGGCTGATGCCGGTGCCAGACAGGAACAGATTAGAGGTGCATATCAGGTGTGGCAACAGACGATAGCTGGCCTTGAGATTGCAAAGAAATCGTATGAAAGAGTGCAACGACTGTTCGATGAAGGGGTGATGAGTGCGCAGAAACGCGATGAAGCCTTTGCCAATTACAAGGCAATGGAAGCACAACAGAAAGCCGCAAAGAGCCAATACGACATGGCGACTAACGGTGCACGCAAAGAGGAACGTCGTGCTGCAGCTGCACAGGTGGGCAGAGCGCAAGGTGCCGTTGAGGAAGTGCGTTCTTATATCCATGAGACCGTGCAACTCGCACAGATGGAAGGCGAGGTAAGCGAAGTGTATCCGAAAGTGGGAGAATTAGTTGGCACGGGGTCTCCTATCATGAGTATCTCTGTGATGAAAGATATATGGGGTACTTTCAACGTGCGGGAAGACCAATTGAAGGGGCTGAAAGTGGGCGATACTTTTACCGCTTTTACTCCGGCTTTCAATAAAAACATTACGATGAAGGTTTTCTATATCAAAGACCAAGGTTCGTATGCTGTGTGGAAAGCCACAAAGTCTAACGGACAATACGACCTGAAAACCTTTGAAGTAAAGGCGCGTCCGGTGCAGAAATTCGATGGTCTGCGCCCTGGCATGTCGTTGATTGTCAAAGAATAGGGATGCAGTGAAGTCGTCATCCGTCATAAGACGCATCTTACATGTTTCGCTCCGTGAGTGCAGCATTCTAAGAAGAAATCCCATGTATCTTTTTTGCATGGTTATCTTCCCTGTCTTTATTATCTTTTTCTTCACTTCTCTATTGAACGAAGGGCTTCCTGAGAAGATGCCCGTAGGTGTGGTAGACCTTGATGATACGCCTACGACAAGGAGTATGATACGGAAGTTGAATACTTTTCAGGCTACTGATGTCGTGGCGAAATATGCGAGTGTGAACGATGCGCGCACAGCGATGCAACGCAATGAGATATACGCTTTTCTCTATATTCCGCAGCGGATGACCGAAGATTTGCTGGCTTCGCGACAGCCGAAGATTTCTTTTTATTACAGCAATGTGTCTATTACGGCCGGTTCTCTCCTGTTTCGCGATTTAAAAACCATTTCGCTGTTAGGGTCAGCGGCCGTCAGTTCGTCAGTCATGTCTGCCAAAGGATATACGGAAAAGCAGATAAGAACCTTTCTGCAACCCGTAACCATAGACCTGCATCAGATAGGTAACCCGTGGGCAAACTATAATATTTACCTCAGTACGATGCTTATTCCGGGCATACTGATGCTTTTTATCTTTCTCGTCACAGCCTATTCATTGGGTACAGAACTGAAATTCGGACGGGCGAAAGAATGGATAGCGATGTCGGGCGATAACCTTTTTGTGGCGTTAGCAGGCAAACTACTACCTCAATTCTTGGTATTTTCTGTTGTTACTTTCGGCTACATGTTCTATGTTTTCGACCTATTGAACTTTCCGCATCCCGGAGGAATCGGCGTGTTGATGCTTTTAGGACTTCTGTCTGTGATAGCCTCACAAGGCCTCGGGGTATTTATGTTCGGACTGACACCCTCTTTGCGCATGTCAATGAGCCTTTGTTCTCTGTGGGGCGTTGTGAGTTTCTCTATTTGCGGGGCAACTTTCCCCGTATTCTCAATGGATTCTTCGCTTGAAGTCCTTTCGTTTCTATTTCCCCTCCGGCATTATTACATGATATACCAAATCTGCATTTTCAACGGATTTCCTCTCTCAGATGCTTGGACAAACATCCTTTCACTCATGGTATTTTCTTGTTTACCACTTTTCATCGCAAGCCGATTGAAGATGGCCATGCAGCAATTCACATACATACCTTAATCTTGCAATGAGACGATGGATAAAGACGGACTGTTATACAAGATAAAAGAAGGCATCCACGACATGGGCTATATCTGGATGCAGGAGATACGCCTCACGGTGAAAGACGAAGGTGTACTCATCTTCTTCATCCTCGTACCGTTTCTTTATCCGCTGCTTTATTCATGGATTTATAACAATGAGACGGTGAGAGAAGTACCCGTAGCCGTGGTAGACCTATCTCACAGCAAAGCCTCTCGTGAGTTCATACAACGCTACGACGCATCGCCCGATGTGCAGGTCGTGGCTTATTGCAACAGCCTTGACGAGGCACGCACGCTTGTTGGCAAACAGACGGTACGAGGCATACTGCTCTTTCCCACCGATTTCAGCGTGCAGTTGCACCGCATGGAACAAACGACCGTGAGCGTATATTGCGACATGAGCCTGATGCTAACCTACAAAGCCATCTATCAGAGTGCCACCTCCGTAGCCCAGCGCACGAACAGAGACATTCAGATAGCCCTTTCCGGTAACTATACTGACAGAGACGACGAGGTGAACACACAACCTTTAGCCTTTGAAGAAGTACCCATCTTCAACACAACAGGCGGCTATGGAAACTTCATCATTCCCGCCGTGCTACTGCTCATCTTGCAGCAGACACTGCTGTTGGGTATCGGTCTGTCGGCAGGCACATCGCGCGAACACAACCGTTTCCGCGACCTTGTACCGATGGTGAAGCATTATAAGGGTATTTTCCGCATTGTGTTCGGCAAATCGCTTTGCTATTTCATGATTTATACGGTCATCTCGGCCTATCTCACCCTCGTCGTTCCCCGCATTTTCGGTTTTGTTTCCATGACGCAGCCCGCCGACCTCACCGCCTTTATGCTGCCTTATCTGCTGGCCTGCATTTTCTTCGGAATGATTATTTCCTGTCTGGTGCGCTATCGCGAGAATATCATGTTGCTTGTCGTATTCACTTCCGTGCCCTTACTCTTCCTGTCGGGCATATCATGGCCGCAAAGCAGTATCTCCGGTGCATGGCAGGGCGTATCATGGATATTCCCCTCAACATTCGGTATTAGAGGCTTTGTCAGAATGAACTCGATGGGTGCCACGCTCAACGACATCCAACCCGAATACATTGCATTGTGGATTCAGGCAGTCGTTTATCTGATTGTTGTGTGTCTCCTCTATCGCTATCAAATCCTCCGTTCGCGCCGTCATGTGCTTGCAAGGTTGAAGCAGGTAAAGGAAAAGCGTGCGAATCTTACAGCTACAAATGCTTCTTGAAGGCGTTGTCATTTCCCTGAATCGGGAGACTTAAAAGTTTATAAAAAGGGCGCGGAGCCCTTTGTTTTAATATAATTTAGTCTGCAATATTCGCCCATCACTCATTTATATTGTATTTTTGCCCCGATTTTATAGTAGTAAAAAACAGATGAATATGGCAGAATCAATGGATATTCGCGAACTAAACGTACTAATAGAGCAACAAAGTGCTTTCGTTACCAACCTCATCACAGGAATGGACAGGGTTATTGTGGGGCAGAAACACCTCATCGACTCCCTGTTGATTGGTCTGTTAAGCGATGGTCACATCCTGCTGGAAGGTGTGCCCGGGTTGGCAAAAACCCTCGCCATTAAAACACTCTCTCAACTGATAGACGCGAAATACAGTCGCGTGCAGTTTACGCCCGACCTATTGCCGGCTGACGTCATCGGTACCATGGTCTATTCGCAGAAGGAGGAGAACTTCCAAGTGAAACGAGGCCCCGTGTTTGCCAACTTCGTATTAGCCGACGAAATAAACCGCGCTCCGGCTAAAGTGCAGAGTGCTTTGCTTGAAGCCATGCAGGAACATCAGGTGACGATAGGCGAAACGACGTTTGTGCTCCCCCACCCTTTCCTTGTGATGGCTACGCAGAACCCAATAGAACAAGAGGGTACTTATCCGCTACCGGAAGCGCAGATGGACCGTTTCATGCTGAAAGTGGTCATCGGTTATCCCACCCTCGAAGAAGAGAAACTCATCATCCGCGAGAATCTCGCAGGCAGTTTGCCCGAAGTGCACCCCGTAACCACCGCCGAGGAAATCGTGAAAGCCCGCGAAACGGTACGACAAGTGTATATCGACGAGAAGATAGAACAATATATCGCTGACCTCGTATTTGCCACCCGTTATCCCGACAAATATGGCTTGCAGGAACTGAAAGATATGATTTCTTTCGGCGGTTCCCCCCGTGCCAGCATCAATCTGGCCAAGGCTTCGCGCGCCTATGCCTTTATCAAACGTAGAGGTTATGTAGTGCCCGAAGACGTGCGCGCTGTGGCTCACGACGTATTGCGCCATCGTATCGGTCTGTCTTATGAGGCCGAGGCCGGTAATCTCTCCGCCGAAGAAATCATAAGCAACATTATTAACAAAGTGGAGGTTCCTTAAATGGACACTTCGGAGATTCTGAAGAAAGTACGGAAGATAGAGATTGAGTCCCGCGGTCTTAGCAACAATATCTTTGCCGGCCAATATCATTCGGCCTTTAAAGGCAGAGGTATGGCCTTCTCGGAAGTGAGAGAATATCAATACGGAGACGACGTGAGAGACATAGATTGGAACGTGACAGCACGCTTTCACAAGCCCTATGTCAAAGTGTTTGAAGAAGAGCGAGAGATGACCGTGATGTTGCTGATCGACGTATCGGGGTCTCTGGATTTCGGAACAACACAACGCACAAAGGCAGAATTGGTGACGGAAATTGCTGCTACGCTCTCTTTCAGTGCCATACAGAACAACGATAAGATAGGTGTCATCTTCTTTTCAGACCGAATAGAGAAGTATATTCCTCCCCAAAAAGGACGCAAACATATCCTGTATATCATCCGAGAGATGCTCGATTTCCACGCTAAAAGTCGGCGAACGGACATTGGTATGGCTGTAGAATTTCTTACCCGGGTGATGAAGCGTAGGTGTACGGCCTTTGTGCTAAGCGACTTTTATACTCGACAGGACTTTGAGAAGCAGTTGCAGATATGCAATTCTAAACACGATGTCGTAGCGATACAGGTCTACGACATCCGCGCCAAAGAACTGCCTGATGTGGGATTGCTAAAAGTATGCGATGCCGAAACGGGTCACGAAATGTATATAGACACGTCGTCGAAAAAGCTGCGTGCAGCCCACAGAAATTATTGGCTCTCTCGGGAAGCCTCTTTGCAGACAACATTCAACAAAAGCAATGTAGACCGCGTTTCTGTAGCTACGGACGAAGACTATGTAAAGGCACTGATGCATCTGTTTGCCATGAGAGCCTGAGAAAAGCCCTATAAAACTGTTACCTCATGAGAAGACTCCTTATCCTGACAGCTTTGTTGTCGTGTATATGGTTTCAACTGCCGGCACAAGTGGCCGTTGAATCCAAGATTGATTCGATACAAATATTTATCGGACAGCAGACGCATATCGACCTTTCCGTTACCGTGAAAGAAGGACAGAAGGTGCGCTTCCCCCACTACAAACCGCAACAACCATTGGTACAGGGGGTAGAGGTACTATCTATGACCAAGCCCGATACCACGGAGTTGGAAAACGATTTTCTGCAAATCAGTCGGCGTTACACGATTACATCGTTCGACGAGAAACTGTATTATCTGCCTCCGATGACGGTCACTGTAGACGGTAAACCCTACTCAGGAAAGAATCTCGCATTGAAAGTGCTCACCGTACCGGTGGATACGATACATCCCGATAAGTTTTATCCGCCGAAAGATGTACTGAACAATCCGTTTCTGTGGTCGGAATGGGCACCCCTGTTCCTGTTGAGCATTCTTGTCATTGTGCTCTGCCTTTTAACTCTCTATCTCTACATGCGATTACGAAGCAACAAACCCATCCGATTCTCTGTAAAAGCGGTGAAGCGTTTGCTGCCCCATCAGCGAGCCATGAACGAGATAGACCGTATCAAGGCAGAACGAATGGTTAGTTCGGAAAACCAAAAAGAATATTATACGCTACTCACCGATACGCTGCGAAAATACATACAGGAACGTTTTGGATTCAGCGCTATGGAGATGACGAGTTCGGAAATCATCACCCATCTACGACAACTCGGAGACCGACAAATGCTCGACGAACTGCAATCGCTTTTTGAAACAGCCGACCTCGTTAAGTTTGCGAAATACTCTACACTCATCAATGAAAACGATTTGAATCTCGTTCATGCCATCGAGTTTATCAGGAGTACGAAGCAGGAAGCACCACTTCAAGAAGAGAAAATCGCCCCTCAATTATCGGAAGCAGACCAACAAACCCTCCGAATGCGCCTTACACTGAAATGGTTGATTATCGTTCTTGGGCTTGCTGTTCTCGGAATCTCAGCCTATGTAGCCTACCAAACGTATCTGTTGCTGGTATAGACTGTACCGTACCGTTATCATAGAAAAAGAAGAAAGATGGAGTTTGCCAATAAAGAATACTTCTTACTGCTATTACTACTGATACCTTGGGTATTGTGGTATTTCCTCTATCAGCGGAAGAAAGAGCCGACACTGCTGTTGAGCGATACCTACGCTTACCAATTTGCCTCTAAGAGCTGGCGACAATATATCTTAGGGCTGCCTACGCTACTACACAGCTTCATCTTCGTGATGGTAGTCTTTATATTAGCGAGGCCGCAAACCTACAACGCATGGGGGCAAAACTCTGTAGAAGGCATAGACATTATGCTGGCTATGGACGTATCGACAAGTATGCTGGCAGAAGACCTGAAGCCCAACCGCATGGAAGCGGCTAAGGACGTGGCAGCCGAGTTTATATCCGGTCGGCCTAACGATAATATCGGCCTGACAATATTTGCCGGTGAAGCGTTCACGCAATGTCCCATGACAACAGACCACCAATCGCTGCTCAATCTGTTGCAGAATGTGCGTACCGACTTGTCTGCACGGGGCTTAATAGAAGACGGAACAGCCGTCGGAATGGGATTGGCCAATGCTGTTTCGCGTTTAAAAGACTCGAAAGCGAAGAGCAAGGTTGTCATCCTGCTTACCGACGGTAGCAATAACCGCGGCGACCTGTCGCCCATGACGAGTGCCAATATTGCTAAAAGTTTGGGTATTCGGGTTTATACCATCGGTGTGGGAACCAATAAGGTTGCCCCCTACCCGATGCCTGTGGCCGGAGGCATTCAATATGTAAACATCCCTGTAGAGATAGATACCAAGACTTTGAGCGGCATTGCTTCCGTGACGCATGGAAACTTTTACAGAGCTACCAATAATAACGAATTGAAACAGATATACAAGGACATTGACAAGTTAGAGAAGACGAAGATGAACGTGAAGCGATTCTCCAAGCGGTACGAAGCGTATCAGCCTTTTGCCGTTGCGGCCATCGTGGCATTGCTGTTGGAGTTGTTGCTGCGTCAGACGGTGCTTCGGCGCATTCCCTGATACGAACTTTTGTCGGTTTCACGTATGATAAGATATAAAGATGTTTAGATTTGAAGACCCTATATACCTATGGCTGTTGTTGCTTTTGCCGGTATTGGTAATGCTACGACTGCTTTCCATCGTCAGACAGAGACGTGACATCCGCCGGTTAGGCGCTCCCTCGCTCATTGCCCGTCTCATGCCCTCGGTATCGAAAGTCAGACCTCACGTGAAGTTCGGTCTCTGTTGTTGTTTACTTGCCGTATTGATATTCATGCTTGCTCGTCCGCAGATGGGAAGCAAGATTACCCACGAAAAGCGCAACGGTATCGAAGCCATCATCGCTCTCGACATCAGCAACTCCATGTTGGCACAGGATGTGGTACCTTCTCGATTGGAAAAGAGCAAGATGTTGATAGAAAACATGGTAGACAATTTTACGAACGATAAAGTAGGACTGATAGTCTTTGCTGGTGATGCTTTCATACAATTGCCCATTACAAGCGACTTTGTGTCTGCCAAAATGTTCTTACAAAATATCGACCCCTCGCTTATTGCAACACAAGGCACAGACATTGCCAAGGCCATAGATATGGCCATGAAGAGTTTCACGCAACAAGAGAATGTGGGCAAGGCCATTATTGTGATTACCGACGGTGAAGACCACGAAGGCGGTGCCCTTGAAGCCGCCAAGACCGCCAAAGCAAAAGGGTATAACGTATTTATTTTAGGCGTGGGCACCGCAAAAGGCGCACCCATCCCTACAGAAGACGGGTCTTATCTCAAAGACAACACGGGACAGACGGTTATCACTGCCCTCAACGAGAATATGTGTAAGGAGATTGCCGCGGCCGGTAGTGGTACGTATATCCATGTAGACAACACGAACGAGGCACAGAAGATACTGAACAACGAGCTGACAAAAATGCAGAAAGGCGAGCTCACGAGCGTTATCTACAGTGAATACGACGAGCAGTTTCAGGCGTTCGGCATCATCGCTATCCTGTTGCTCATAGCAGAAAGCTGCATTTTAGACCGCAAGAATTCGCTGTTTAGAAATATCCGTCTCTTCAAAATAAAATAAGAATCACACCGATGAAAAGAAACGATATACACGACCACGGAATAACGATATATGTCGGCGAAGTGGGCGACGGGCTCCCTGAGTGCCATGACATGTCGGCGAAGTATGCGACGAGAGCAAAACAAATCAGAATAGCCTCTTTGTCACGAACTTACACATTATATATCTATATAACCCTGCTGCTGATAATAGGCGGAATATCAGCCCATGCACAATCCGACAGGCAATTCATACGCAACGGCAACCAACTCTACCACGAGCGAAACTATGCCAAAGCAGAGGTAGAATATCGAAAAGCTCTCGATAAGAATCACAACAATACACATGCCGCCTACAACTTAGGCTGTGCGCTGATGATGCAGAAGAAAGACTCGGTCGCTATCCAGCAATTTGAAAATGCGGCAAAAGCAGAACCCAACAAACTTCGCCGAGCACAATCCTACCATAACATCGGAGTGGTATGCCAACAACATCGCATGTATGCCGAGGCCATCGCAGCCTATAAGAATGCGCTGAGAAACAATCCATCGGATAACGAAACGCGCTATAATCTTGCCCTGTGTAAACGACTTCTGAAGCAGCAGCCGCAAAACAAACAGAACCAACAAAACAAACAAAACGATAAGAACAAGAACCAACAAAACGGAAACAACAAAAACCAACCGGAGAAAGACGAAAATAAGAAAGACAAGTCCAATCCACAACAACCCAAGGAGCAGATGAGCAAGGAAAATGCGGAGCAACTGCTCAATGCTGCAATGCAGGAAGAGAAAGCTACGCAGCAAAGGCTGAAAAAGGCCATGCAGCAACCTCGCACCCGAAAGTTGGAGAAAAATTGGTGATATTCCGTTATAACAATAATAATATGATAAAACGGTCGCTATTCATACAGATTCTATTGCTATTGTCTGCCATGACATGGGCACAAAAGATAACGGTAAATGCACCGTCGGCTGTGTCTGTGGGCGAACAATTCAGGCTTCAGTATACCATCAATACGCAAGACGTAAGTAGCTTTAAAGCCGGAAATATACCCGAAGAATTGGAAGTGCTGATGGGACCGAGCACATCTTCGCAATCCAGCTTTCAGATGGTGAACGGTCACACCAGCAGTTCTTCATCTATCACCTATACCTATATATTATCGGCCAACAAAAATGGCGTCTTTACCATCCCGGCAGCTCATGCACGGGTCAGAGGGAAAGACATCGCATCAGTTTCCGTCAGAATCAAAGTATCTGGTTCGGCCAATAACCGGAACTCGGCACGCAACGGACATTCCAACGCAGGCGCTCAAGTGCATGCGGCTGGTTCTCGTATTAGTGGCAGCGACTTGTTTATCCGCGTCAGTGCCAACAAGCGAAGAGTCTATGAGCAAGAACCGGTGGTATTGACCTACAAAGTGTACACACAGGTGGAATTGACGCAATTAGAAGGTAAAATGCCCGATTTGACAGGATTCCATACACAGGAGGTGCAACTTCCCCAGCAGAAGAGCTTCCATGTAGAATCTGTGAACGGACGGCCTTACCGCTGCGTGACGTGGAGTCAGTACGTGATGTTCCCGCAAATGACAGGGAAACTGAAGGTGCCCAGCATCACATACCGCGGCATCATCGTACAAGAGAATAGAAATGTAGACCCCTTCGAGGCTTTCTTCAACGGCGGTTCGGGTTATGTGGAGGTGAAGAAAGACATCCTTGCACCCGGAATAGAGATTCAGGTAGACCCTCTGCCCAAGAAACCTGCGGGCTTCTCGGGAGGAGTAGGTCGGTTCAACATATCGGCGCAACTGAACAAGAAAGAAATAAAAGCCAATAACCCCATTACGCTGCGAGTCATTGTTGGAGGTATCGGTAACCTGAAACTCATTAAACAACCCGAAATAAAGTTCCCCAAAGACTTCGACAAATATGACGCAAAAGTAACAGACAAAACCAGACTGACGGCCAATGGACTGGAAGGAAACATTATCTACGACATCTTGGCCGTGCCCAGAAACCAAGGCAAATATACAATTCCTGCCGTAGAATTTACCTATTATGATACGAGCATTGGTACTTACAAGACCATCCGCACTCAGAGCTTCGACATACAGGTGGGGAAAGGAGACGGTTCCAAAAGTAATGACGTGAATGACTATTCAGATGTGAAAGACCAAGATATACGCCCTTTACGAACAGGAACAATTACACTGCATCGAACTGACGATACTTTCTTCGGCTCTGCAGTCTATTGGATATGTCTACTCATACCGTTTGTAGCATTCATCGTCTTACTGATACTCTTCCGCAAACGTGCTCTGGAAATGGCAAACGGAGCATTGATGCGAGACAAGAAAGCCGATAAAGTGGCTAAGAAACGCTTGAAGCTGGCAGGTAAATTACTGACTGAAGGACGTGCCGGTGAGTTCTACGATGAGGTACTCCATGCTTTGTGGGGTTATATAGGCGACAAACTGAACCTGCCTGTAGAGCAACTGTCGCGGGAAAATATCGCCGAAAAACTTTCGGCACGCCATATCAATCAGTCGGTAGTTGCCGGATTCATTGCCGCTTTGGATGAATGCGAGTTTGAACGATATGCCCCGGGAGACGAAAAAGGAAATATGAACAAGACTTTTGAAGCGGCCATCAGCGCCATTACGAATATAGACAATGAATTTAAAACTCATAAAAGACAGCAGAAAAAGACTCTGACGCTGCTCTTCCTGCTCTGTGCCCTATCGTTGCCGCTATCGGCCATCACGAAAGAGAACGGCGACAAGGAATACGCTAAGGGCAACTATCAGCAGGCTATTAAAGACTATGAAGAAGTGTTGAAAGGCGGTGTTTCTGCAGATATTTACTACAACTTGGGGAATGCCTATTATCGCATCGACAATATTCCTCGCGCCGTATTGGCATACGAACGTGCGGCATTGTTGTCTCCGGGCGACAGAGATATACGTTTCAATTTGCAGATGGCACGCTCGAAGACCATTGATAAGATAACGCCCGAGAGCGAGATGTTCTTCATAACATGGGGCAAGTCGTTGGTCAATATCATGGGAGTAGACGGATGGGCTTATACCGCAATCATCAGTATCACGCTTTCATTACTCCTCATCTTGATTTACCTGTTCGGCACGAAGATACTTGTACGCAAGATTGGATTCTGGGGCTCAGGTTGTTTGTTCCTTCTGTTCCTCTTCAGCAATATTTGTGCATACCGACAAAATAAGATGCTGAAAAACAGAGACAGCGGCATCATCATCGTGCCTTCTGTTACCTTAAAGAAGACTCCCTCTAAGGTCAGTTCCGACCTTTTCGTTATCCATGAAGGTACAAAGGTGGAGATAGAAGACGGAACCATGGCACAGTGGTATATGATACGACTTGCCGACGGGCGCGAAGGATGGATATCGGCATCGAGTCTCGAAGTGATATGACGAGCAAGCCGCTTCACTTCGTCCTCTTATGATTTTAATGGATAGATGTTTCTAACGATAATAGACATAGACCGTTTCATACTCGGACTGTTCAATGGCAGCAGTTCGTTGTTTCTCGACTCGCTGGTCACGATACTTACTTCGGGACTGACGTGGATTCCTCTTTATATTGCGTTACTCTATCTTGTTATTAAAAACAATGAGACGATGGCGCAGATTGCGCTTGTCATCGGTTGTGTCGCCTTATGTTTCATCCTTTCTCATGGCATGAGTGCAGGAATCGTAAAACCGTTGATTGGAAGATTTCGCCCGGGCAACGACCCGATTTATAAATATACGATAGACGTGGTGGGCAATATGCGTGGCACAGATTTCAGTTTCTTTTCTTCGCATGCGTCCAATACTTTCAGCGTCGCCGTATTCTTCATATTGCTTGTTCGCAACCGACTACTGTCACTTGCCCTTGTGGCATGGGCGATGGTAAACTGTTGGACACGTCTTTATCTTGGCGTTCATTACCCATCAGACATCCTTGTCGGCATGATATGGGGATGCGTGGTCGGGATGATCGGTTATTCCGTCTATACGAGACTATACGGAAAATTTCTCGTTGAGATGCCCGTCGCCTCCCGGCAACATGCTGTCGGCAAATATAGCACCGAGGATGTAGATGTCGTTTTATGCACCTTGTCGTTTATCCTTGTTTGTGCATTGGTGGGTGCTACTTTCACGACTTTATGAACAGAATATAAATGGAAATGGACACAAAACACATACGAATAGCAGACTACAACTATCCGCTGCCCGAAGAACGGATAGCCAAATATCCTGTCACACCACGAGACCACAGCAAACTGTTGGTCTATCGCCATGGCGCTATAACAGAAGAGAAGTTCTACCATCTCCCGCAACTCCTCCCACAAGGCGCATTGATGGTCTATAACAATACGAAAGTGATACAGGCGCGCATCCACTTCCGCAAAGATACAGGCGCACAGATAGAGGTGTTTTTGCTCGAACCCCTCGCACCCGCCGATTATGAATTGATGTTCCAAAGCCGCCGACGATGCACATGGCTTTGTCTTGTGGGCAACTTAAAGAAGTGGAAAGAAGGCACACTCACCCGTACACTCAGCATACAAGGAGAACCTTTTACACTTACTGCAACGCGCGAAGAAGCCATGCGTTCCGGCCATCGGATAACTTTTGAATGGGACAATCCCCGCGTATCTTTTGCAGAGATTCTCGAAGCCGTGGGCGAACTGCCCATCCCGCCCTATCTGAACAGAGCAACGCAGGAAAGCGACAAACAGACTTACCAGACCGTTTATTCCAAGATAAAAGGAAGCGTGGCTGCCCCTACCGCCGGACTTCACTTTACGAACGATGTGCTGCAAGCGTTGGATACTGCCGGCATTGAGCGCGAAGAAGTAACGCTCCACGTGGGCGCGGGCACCTTCAAACCCGTAAAGGCCGAGGAGATTGAAGGTCACGAGATGCACACCGAATACATCTGCGTGCACCAAGAAACGCTCGAAAAACTAATTATGCACAAGGGGCACGCCATCGCCGTGGGCACAACCAGCGTGCGCACACTGGAGAGCCTCTACTACATCGGCCTAAAGCTGAAAGCCAATCCGCAGCTCTCGGAAGAGGAATTGCACGTCAACCAATGGGAACCCTATGAGCAGGAAGCCACGCTGACACCCGTTGAGGCAATCATTCGCGTTCTCGATTATCTGTATCGGAATCAGCTCAAAACATTGCACACCAGCACGCAAATCATCATCGCACCCGGATATGAATACAAGATTGTAAAAATGCTGATAACCAACTTCCACCAGCCGCAGAGCACGCTCTTGCTATTGGTGAGTGCATTCGTCAAGGGAGATTGGCGACGCATCTACGACTATGCGCTCGACCACGACTTCCGCTTTCTCAGCTACGGCGACAGTTCGTTGCTCATCCCGTGACAACGGGGATACGCGAGCGGGAGACATCGATTTCAATGATTCCGAGACTATGCAGCTGATGCAAAAAAAAATCAAGGATTTCGAGGCCTCACGGGCGATTTGGTATCCCAAAATTCACATGATATACAACTTAAAACGACATAACAAGATGAAAATAGGTGATAAAGTAAAATTCCTCAGCGAAACCGGAGGCGGCCGAATAGCCAGCTTCCAAGGCAAAAACATCGTGTTAGTAGAGGATGCCGACGGATTCCAGATTCCCACGCCCATCAATGAACTTGTGCTCGCAGAAGACGACAATTACGATACTTCTCGGCTGCTTGCCGGCCAAAAATCCGTAACCCACGCCAACTCCCCTACTCCCGACGGACGTTCTGTCAAGGCTATGATGAACGACTACGCGCAGGAAGAACCCGAAGAAGATGACGACCCATCACTCAAGGAAATCACGTTTCGGCAACCCATCGTGGAGCGCAAAGGTGGCAATCAACTCTCGGCCTACATAGCCATCGTGCCTCACAACGCCAAAGAGATGACGACCACCCGTTTCGAGGTCTATTTCATCAACGACAGCAACTATACGCTATACGTCACCTATTCCACCATCGACAACACCACACACACGCTGAAATATGCCGGCGAGATAGACCCCAACACAAAAATTCCTATCGAAGAGATAGGTCGAGATACTGTCAATGAAATGGGACGCGTGTCCGTACAGTTGCTGGCATTCAAAAAAGACCGACCTTTCATCAGCAAACCCGCAATAGAAGTCCGGCTACGCATCGAACCTCTGAAACTCTACAAGCTGCATTCCTACAAAGAAAACGATTTCTTCAATGAGCCGGCACTGCTCTATACCATCGTGGAAAACGACCGCGTGGCACAGCCGCTCACTGTCGATACCGAAAAGCTGAAAGAGGAGATGTTTCGCAAAACAGAACCTGATAAAATGCAACAGAAGACAAATGGCCGGCACACAAATGGCACGCTTGTGCACAGATACGACCATACACACACGGCGAAGCAACCCCGACTCTCAGACAATGCCCCCATCGTTGTTGACCTCCACGCCAACCAACTACTCGACACAACTGCCGGTATGCAGGCTGCCGACATTCTCAACTACCAAATAGAAACATTCAAGAAGACGCTCGAAAACTATAAAGGCAAGAAAGGTACGAAGCTTATCTTCATACACGGAAAGGGCGAAGGCGTGCTGCGCCAAGCATTGATTCATGAACTCACCTACCGCTACAAACAATATCCCTACCAAGATGCCTCCTTCCGCGAATACGGATACGGCGCAACACAAGTCACTATCAAATAGCCCAACACCCTTATGAATCACTACGGATATATCAAAGTGGCCGCCGCCGTGCCTAACGTGCAGGTGGCCGATTGCGACTACAACGCAGCACAAATAGAAACACTCATCGCCCGCTCAGAGGCCGAAGATGTGGAAATCGTCGTCTTTCCCGAACTGTCTGTCACGGGCTACTCGTGCCAAGACCTCTTCCGACAGCAGACCCTTCTTCACAGCGCAGAGCAGGCCATGGAGCGACTGCTGGATTTCACACGCTCACGCGATGTCATCGCTATCGTGGGATGTCCCCTTTCCCTTGGCAACTTGCTGCTCAACTGTGCCGTCGTCATCCAACACGGAGAACTTCTCGGCATCGTTCCCAAAACTTTCTTGCCCAATTACAACGAGTTTTACGAGCGACGTTGGTTCGCGTCCTCACGCGATTTGCAACCAACAGAGATAGTCTTTGCCGGCAGACACACAACCATCTCCCCCGCTCCTATCTTGTTTCGCACGCAAAGCCGGGTGACTTTCGGCGTGGAGATTTGCGAAGATGTATGGGCACCCCAACCGCCAAGCACACGCCTTGCCTTGTCGGGCGCAGAAGTCATCTTCAACCTCTCTGCCAGCAACGACCTCATAGGCAAGCACACCTACCTGCGCACCCTACTCATGCAACAGAGTGCACGCACTATCAGCGGCTACGTGTACAGTGGATGCGGATGGGGCGAGAGCACGCAAGACGTTGTGTACGGCGGCAATGCCATTATCGCAGAAAACGGACGACTGATTGCCGAAGGCGAACGGTTCTCCCTCCACCCCCAACTCATCGTCAGCCAAATCGACACCGAAAAGCTGTGCCACGACCGACTGACCGATACCACTTTCACCGCCACCCTCTCTGCCGAATATTTGCCTCGCCCTACCATCATCGATTGCTTGGCTGTGCGCCCGCACCCATTCCACCTTTGCCGCAACGTGGAGCCTCTCCCATTCATTCCACGCACTGCTGACCTTCACGCCGATTGCGAAGAAATACTCAACATTCAAGCCACCGGACTTGCACACCGACTTACCCACATCCGCTGTCGCTCCGTCGTATTGGGCATCAGTGGAGGCCTCGATTCTACACTCGCCTTGCTGGTGTGTGTGCGCGCATTCGACAAGCTCGGCTACGACCGCCGCGGCATCGTCGGCGTTACCATGCCCGGCTTCGGAACTACAGACCGCACTCACGACAATGCCGTAACCCTGATGGAAAGCCTCGGTGTCACACTGCGTGAAATCAATATCTCTACCGCTGTCTTACACCACTTCAAAGACATTGGCCATGACCCCTCCATCCATGATGTTACCTACGAGAATGCACAAGCACGAGAACGCACACAGATACTCATGGACATGAGCAACGAACTCGGCGCCATCGTTGTCGGAACCGGAGATTTAAGCGAGCTTGCCCTTGGCTGGGCAACCTACAACGGAGACCATATAAGTATGTATGGAGTGAATGCAGGCGTACCCAAAACGCTGATACGACACCTCGTGCGCCATGTAGCCGACTTCGTCCTTGACGCACCTGCTGCCGATACTTTACGCGACATCATAGATACGCCCATCAGTCCCGAACTCATCCCTGCCGATGAACACGGACATATTCAGCAAAAGACCGAAGACTTAGTAGGCCCTTACGAACTCCACGACTTCTTCCTCTATCACATGATTCGCCATGGCTTCGCCCCCGCAAAACTCTTCATGCTTGCCTGTGCAGCTTTTAACGGGCACCGACCTGATGCCGGTTCCTATGATGCAGCCACCATCAAACATTGGCTTACTGTCTTTATCCGTCGCTTCTTCTCCCAGCAGTTCAAACGCTCCTGCACACCTGATGCCCCAAAAATCGGGAGTATCAGCCTCAGTCCCCGCGGCGATTGGCGCATGCCCAGCGATGCCACTGCCCGTGCATGGCTCGACGAATGCAAACAACTCTAAACTCAATCCAATCATTAAAGACGACATTTATTATTTAACAAAGAGACATTCTTCGTCTCACATGCTGAGAATAGAAACAATGGGAGGGGACAACTTGTAAGTCACTGCCATACAACGTCATACAAAGTTGCTTGAAAAAGCATAGCTCTGAACTTATTGAAGCATAGCTCTGAACGTGTGAAAGCTATCTTTTTTGAGGTAAAAAAGGATGCTAATACTCAACTAATGTCCATAGGGAGATCTCTGCAAAACTATCATCCACGGATTTGTTCATGTCAGAAATAGTCAGTACCTCTATATTATGAACTGTAATATACTCTCTATTGGACTTCCTCCGGATAACTTTATATCTACTCTCGCCCCTCTTTGATTAATATAGGTAGTGAATACGACAAAGTAAAACTACAATAGATTTTCTGGATATAATAATAAGGTGTAAACCACGTTATACGTTGACTTACACCTCTACTTGCGGAGAAAGGGGGATTCGAACCCCCGAAACGCTTTAGACGTTTACACGCTTTCCAGGCGTGCCTCTTCAACCACTCGAGCATTTCTCCTTTCGATTTGCGGTTGCAAAATTATCTTTTTTCCTGTTATTACGGGTAAGATAATGGTATTTTTAAAGTTCTTTAAAGATTTGATGTGCTTGCTATATATTGAAAATTCGCAAAGCATTGGCAGTTGTGATACGGGCGACTTCCTCCTCTGAAATATCATAACATTCAGCCATCTTTTGTAAAATATACCGTACATATGCACTCTCGTTTCGCTTACCTCTCATCGGTACGGGTGCCATATACGGCGAATCGGTTTCCAACACGATTCTTTCAATGGGTATTTGGGGAAGAACTTCAGGCAAATGACTTTTTTTGAATGTCAAAACGCCTCCAATACCAAGAACGAAACGCTCGAAGTTCAGCAATTCAGCAGCTTCTTTTTCATTACCGGTGAAGCAGTGGAATACTCCGCCGGGCAATTCTTTGGCATAGCGTTTCAGTATATGTACCATTTCATTTTGTGCCTTTCTGCAATGTATGGAAAGAGGTAATCGGGTTTCAACAGACCATTTCACTTGCTCTTCAAATGCTGAAAGTTGTTCTTGTCGGTAAGTTTTTGACCAGTAAAAATCCAAGCCCACTTCCCCCACGGCAATATATTTAAAAGTTCTATCAGTAGTGTTTGTTAAATTTTCCAACAGTTTTCCCCTCATCACAGCCAAAACCTCTTCCCAATCTTCTTTCACTTCTTCAGGATGAAGACCTATCATCGGATAAGCAAAATCTGGGTATCGACGACAAACGGCCTCAATCGTTGTCACCGAGGAAAGGTTGATTGCCGGCAGACAAACTTTATTTACACCAGCTTTGAGGGCGCGTTCCACTACTTCGGAAAGGTCTTCATTGAACTCTTCACCATCAAGATGAGCATGCGTATCAATCATTTTCATTTGTTAAAAACGTATCAATCAGTATTTTCTTCGCATCATGTTATCGGCATATCGGGTTAATTCCGCTTTACGGGAGACAGGGACTTCAACAGCAGACAGATACTTCCTGCTCTCTCCGAAATAATAATCTATCTTCTCAATAGCCAATTTATCGATTCCTATTTCATTGTAAAGACGGGTCACAGTCTCTACCTTTTCATTGTTATCAAAATCCGTTTTTCCTATCCATGTCATCAATTCTTCTCGCTGTTTTTTATCTGCTTTAGCGAAAGCATTGATGAGCATGTAAGTTTTTTTGTTGGAAACGATGTCTCCTCCAATTGCTTTTCCAAAGAGTTTAGGGTCTCCATACACGTCTAAAAAGTCGTCTTGTAACTGAAAGGCGAGCCCAATCTGTTCGCCAAACTTATATAGATTTTCAGCATCAGCAGGCGGAGCATCAGCCAGAATAGCTCCCATTTTCATGGCACAGGCTAACAATACACTTGTTTTCAAGCGTATCATTTCAATATATTCTTCTTCTTTCACGTCATCACGCTGCTCAAACGACATATCAAACTCTTGTCCCTCTCCTATCTCAAGTGCCGTTTCCGTAAAGAGATCAAGAATATCTTTCAGTTTGTCTGCCCTACATCGGGCTAAGCGTTCATAAGCTAACACCAGCATAGAATCGCCCGATAAGATGGCTGTATTGGCTCCCCAACGCTTATGAACAGTGGCACGTCCACGCCTAACATCGGCATGGTCCATCAGGTCGTCGTGCAACAATGTATAATTATGATATGTTTCTATAGCACAAGCCGTAGAAAGAATGCTTTCGGGGTCATCTTTATACAAGTTGTAAGCCAAAAGCATAAGGGTGGGACGGATACGTTTCCCCCCCATTGAAAGCACATACTTAATCGGCTCATATAAACTCTTGGGGCTACGGTCGTAGTTTTGACCCTCCAAGTAGCGGTTAAACATATCCAGAATAGCATCGGATGTCATCATCGTTGTATAAGATTAAAGTTTAAAGACAATAGGTATCGCCACCATGGTACGACATGGTTTATCGTTCTGAATACCCGGTTTCCACTTTGGCATCATACGTATTACGCGCATGGCTTCACGGTCTAAATCGTCATCTACAGACTTAATGACTTTTGCATCTGCAATTATCCCGTCTTTGTTTACGATGAACGACACGATTACACGTCCCTGAATTTTCTGCTGTTGGGCACGTGCTGGGTATTTCAAGTTCTTTGTCAGCCATTTCATCAAGTAAACCATCCCTCCGGGAAACTCAGGCATTTGCTGCACCACCCTGAAATTCAAGGGCTTATTATCATTGTCCATGGCTGCTGATGCCATGGGCGGTGGTGCATCGTCCTGTGGTTTCAGCGAACCGTCTCCTTCCAATGAAACAAGTGGAGCCGGCGTAACGGAAAGCGAAACATTCGCTTTTTCCACCCTATCGACCTTGTTTAATCGCTCACAAGGTTCTTTCGACTGCACGGGAGTAGCAGCAATCATATCTTGTTGCCTAACGGCAGGCAACATTTCCACGTCTTCAGAAAGATTGTCCAACACGTCATCAGCTTCCTCAATGCTGCTTCCACTACTCCTAAATTCAAGCAACGTGAGCAACAATGCTAAAGCTACAACAAGTCCAAGCAGAAAGCCCGTACCTCTTTTACTGTCTAAATCGGCTATCGGTGATTTCTTTTCTTCCATTTTTCTCTTACCGTCTCCCCCGCTCCCGCATTGTTTCTGTACGGAATTTCCATATCCTTATCTTCTCAAAAGATATATCACCGGTCGGTTGGCATTATTTTACTAAATTATGATGAAGTCTATCATTTCGCCATACAAATATAATTCAGATATTTGAAAAAAGGTGTATCTTTGTCCACAATTTAATCATCACAGATGAAAAAAGTCGTTTTTGGCATCTTATTCATCGTTTCTCCATTTCTCTGTATGGCTCAAGAAAGCCGAACAGAGTATAACTTTCTGCGCCTACCGGTAAGCGCCCATGCGGCTGCACTTGGCGGAGACAATATTACGCTCATAGCCGACGATGCCTCATTGCTATTCAACAATCCCGCATTGTTAGGCTCCGTCAGCGATAAAACACTGAATCTCAACTACATGAACTATATGAGCGGTGTACAATTCGGTAGCGCCGCCTATGTAAGAACTACAGGAAAACAGGGTACGGTGGCAGCTACAGTGCAGTATATCAACTACGGTAAGATGGCTGAAACCGACGAAAACAATATAAAGACGGGAGAATTTTCTGCAAAAGACATTGTGCTTGGCGGCACATTCTCTTACGAACTGTCTGAACGCATGATAGGCGGTATCACGGCAAAGTTCATTACTTCTTACATAGGAGATTACAACTCGCTTGCCGTAGGTGTGGATTTAGGTATCAATTACTATGACCCTGACCGCCAATGGAGCCTTTCTGCCGTTGCGAAAAACCTCGGCGGGCAGTTGAAGGCCTACAATGAGACCTATGAAAAAATGCCTTTCGACCTGCAAATAGGCGTAAGCAAACGCGTTATCGGTACTCCTTTCCGACTGTCGGCTACGTTTGTAGACCTCCATCAATGGAATGGCAAGGGTATCGACCATCTTGTTGCAGGCGTAGATGCCATCCTTTCAGACCATGTTTACATTGCAGCCGGTTATAATTTCCGTCGTTCGCACGAAATGAAAACAGGAAAGGAAGAAGAAAAAAGCAGTCATGGAGCGGGCTTCTCTTTAGGTACCGGCCTACAACTCGACCGTTTTAAACTGCATTTGGCCTATGGGAAATACCACATATCCTCATCATCGCTGATTCTAAACCTTGCATATACGTTTTAAAGAAATGAAGAAGATAATCATAGCCATCGATGGTTTTTCATCGTGTGGAAAAAGTACAATGGCTAAAAATCTGGCACATGAAATCGGCTATATTTATGTAGATACGGGTGCCATGTATCGTTCGGTCACGTTGTTTGCCCTGCGTAACGGCTTATTCGATAGCGAGGGGAAGGTAAATACGGATAAATTGCGAGATAGGATGAAAGATATTCACATTTCGTTTATCCTCAATCATGAGACAGAACGCCCCGAAACATACCTCAACAACGAGAATGTGGAACAGGAAATACGTACTATGGAGGTATCTCAGCACGTCAGTCTCATCGCTGCCATTCCCTTTGTACGACAAGCTCTCGTAGCCCAGCAACAACAAATGGGCAGAGAGAAAGGTCTTGTTATGGACGGAAGAGACATCGGTACGGTAGTGTTTCCGCAAGCAGAGCTGAAGATTTTTGTCACGGCAACTGCCGAAGTACGCGCCCAACGTCGCTTTGATGAACTTCGAGACAAAGGCATACCTGCTGATTATGATACCATTTTGCAAAATGTAAAAGAACGTGACTACATCGATAGCCATCGTTCCGTGTCACCATTGCGTAAAGCGGCCGATGCCATAGAATTGGACAACAGCCATCTAAGCATTGCCGAACAACAACAATGGTTGATGAAACAATACAAAAAAGCGGTGGAATAAGTAGGCTGCTCCCTACCCTTTCTGACTATACATATAAGTCATTGAATAACAACATGATAGAGACGTATCTGAAAGAGCATAGCTTTGAGCGTGTAAAAGCTATGCTCTGACGGTATCAAAGCTAAGGGATAAGGCTGTAATAGCTATGCTTTAAAGTAGCTCGTCCATGAAAAGTCTATTGCCGACGCTTGCGTGAGGTAGCCGAATAACTGATATTTAAAGCGTTGGCACGCCGGAGGGCTTGCTTTACATCGGCAATGACACCCATGGAAGTGCTGCGGTCGGCCTTGATTGAGACTGTCATTGCTTGCACATCTTCGGGAGACATACGGTTGCGTTCGGCTACCATATAATCAGTAATCTCTGCCGGTTCAGCATATTTGTCGTTGAGTTGGATGCGTGTTTTCCCGTCTTCCGAACGACCTATATATATATAGGAAACAGCTGATTTCTTGGTGAGCTTGGTGAGTTCCGTACCTGCAGGCACGCGATATTTCACCTTCAGCGTGGTCTTACGCATGTGGGTGACAATCATAAAGAAAAAGAGTACGGTGAAAATAAGGTCAGGCAAGGAAGCGGTATTTAAGCTCGGAACACCTTGCATGCGGCGGCGGTAGATACTCATGGGTGGCCTCCTTCCTTTTGAAGATAACGCTCGGAAATGCGTTGCGGCACATCGTGGCGTATCGTTTCTTGGCGGTCTTCATCTAAAAGGGCAAAGGCACGACCGTAACGCTTTTTCGACAAACGATTGCGCAGGTCGTTGTAGACGGCAACTAATTCGTTTTGCAGCGTAAAATAGGTGTCATAACGGGCATTGCGGTCGGCTTCCACTTCGATAACATGCCGTTTTCCACGCTCCGTGATAAAGGCTTCTACTCGCTTGTGGACTTGTTGCAAGGACATGGGAACATCATTACATAGCAGTCGATTATCAGCTGTAATGCGCAGGGAGAGCACATCGCGACGATCAATGTCGGTCTGGTGATGCTCCTGACGGGGAGGTTCGTTCGGAGGAAGTCTGCGCGATAGTCCTTTATCTACATCCATTGACGTGGTGACAAGAAACAATATCAACAGCATGAATGAGATGTCTGCCGTTGAAGTCGTATTGAGTTGGGGTACTCTGCGCCTATTTCTTTTCCACATGTTGCTTCTTTCTATAATACCGAGTGGCACCGAAAATGACTGCTGCCACTGCTAAAACGATGAGCATGCTACCTGTGACGACAAACATGTCGGCCGTCTTGAGCCAGAGTGTATCTGTGTAAATATGACCGTTGATTTGAAGTGCGTTCGGCGAACCTGCCAAAAACGTGACGACCAGCAACAAGAGTGTAAGACCAGCAATGCCGTAAGATAGTCTGATAGAGGGAATGCCATTGTCGTCTGAGGCTGTCCGATGACGATGGCGTAGGGTCGTAACAATGGTATAGACGGTGAGTGTCACGGTTGAGATAAGAAGGAGTCCGACCAGCACCAGCACAGCATCCGTGAGCAGTGGAGCATTGAAAACGGGATTTTCGGCAAAGGGATGGTCATATCCCACGAGGTAAAATGCTCCGAAAACGAGCAAAGATAAGGCTATCAGCAGATACAATACGTACTGCGATAGTTGCTCGGTAGTGAGTTGGTTGATGTGCAGTCGTTTCATCCTCTCAGCTTGTGTTTGGCAATGGCATCGAGCAAAGCAATGGCCGACTCTTCCATCTGCGCCGTGAGATGCTCGATTTTCGACAGAATATAATTGTAGAACACTTGCAAGATAAGGGCTACAATGATACCGAAAATGGTTGTAATGAGCGCCACTTTCATGCCCGATGCCACGATAGTGGGACTGATATCACCGGCCTGCTGTATCTGGTCAAAGGCCATTACCATGCCGATAACCGTTCCCAAGAAGCCCAACGAAGGCGCCATGGCTATGAAGAGCGTTATCCACGAACATCCTTTTTCGAGGTTGGCAGCCTGAACCGCTCCGTAAGAGGCAACCGAACGTTCGATGTTGTCTAATGATTCGTGAATGCGCACGAGGCCTTGGTAGCAGATGGAAGCTACCGGGCCGCGTGTGGTTCGGCAGAGTTCTTTAGCTCCTTCCATATCGTTGGCGGTAATTTTGCTGTCTAAATCTCTCATAAATCGCTTGGCGTCAATCTCTGAAAGACTGAGATAAATGATGCGTTCGATACAAAATGCCAAACCAATGACTAACGCTAAGGCGACAAGTGACATGAAGCCGGCATTTCCTTCAATAAATTTTGTTTTCAACGCCTGATGGAATCCCATGCTCTCTTCAGAGGTCTCGAGGGAGGCCGTGTCAGTGGAAAGGTCGTCATTGAGCAGTGCGTCGTCGATGCTATCTGTGCGGGTATCTGTTCCGAGACGGGCATCCGTCTGTGTGGAAGTGGGCTTCGATGGCGGCACTGCACCTTCAGGAACTGCAAAAAGGTAAGTGGGAAAAGTAGTCTGTAAAAATAGAAGAGCAGTCAACGCGCCCTTTGCAGCAAGATGCTTCATACGTTTCTATTCGTTTATCAATTGTTCTTTTTCGTCAATAAGACGGAGTGCCAAAGGTACATATTTTCATAAGATTCGCCAAAAGAATACCTCGGAAATCACTTGTACAACCCATATTATTCTCAATCGTATAGCATGGGATGACATTGGATGGGCTTCATCGCGCTCTACAAAACGGCACAAATTATTTTGAAGTGTGCAATAAAAGCATTATCTTTGCACAAATTTTTATGATTTGTGCAATGAAAACCATACCCTCTTTCAACGCTTATATAGAAAAAAGTATCACCGAACACTGGCACCTCAACGCACTGACGGACTACCAAGGAGCGACGTTACAATACAACGACGTGGCACGGAAGATTGAGAAACTACACATTCTGTTTGAACACAGCGGAATAGTAAAGGGCGACAAGATTGCCCTATGTGGCAGAAACTGCGCCCATTGGGGCGTGGCTTTCCTTGCTACTCTCACGTATGGTGCCATCGCCGTGCCTATCCTCCACGAGTTTACACCCGACCAGATACACCACATTGTGAACCACAGCGATTCCAAACTGCTCTTTGTTGGCGATGTCGTGGCTACCGAAGTAGATGCCACCAAGATGCCTGCCCTTGAAGGCATTGTCTACATTCCCGACTATTCGCTCGTTGTATCACGTACCGACCGCCTCACCTATGCCCGCGAGCATCTCAACGAAATCTTTGGAAAAAAATACCCCAAGTATTTCCGCGCTGAACACGTGAAGTATTATCGTGAGCAGAGTCCCGATGAGCTGGCACTCATTAACTATACCAGCGGTACCACAGGCTTTTCAAAAGGCGTGATGATACCCTACCGAGCCCTTTGGAGCAACCTCGACTTTGCGTTCCATGTATTAGGCGACAAGGTGCACCACGGCGATAGCATCATCAGTATTCTACCCATGGCGCACATGTATGGCATGGCATTTGAGTTCCTGTTCGAGTTCTGCTCCGGCTGCCACATCTTCTTCCTCACCCGTATTCCCAGCCCCGCCATCATTGCACAAGCCTTTGCCGATGTTCGCCCCACTATTATCATCGCCGTGCCCCTCATTATCGAGAAGATTATCCGCAAGAAAGTATTCCCCAAGATACAAAACAACAAGATGCGTTTGCTGTTGGGCATGCCGGTCATCAACAAAAAAGTAAACCAAAAGATATGCGAGCAAGTGATGAATGCTTTCGGAGGTCGATTCTACGAAATCATCATCGGTGGAGCAGCTTTCAATCAAGAGGTGGAGCAATTCCTACACAAGATAGACTTCCCCTACACCGTGGGCTACGGTGCCACGGAGTGTGCACCCATCATCACTTACGCCGACTATCAAACCTTTGTACCCGGTTCTTGTGGACGTGCCGTCATACACATGGAGGTAAAGATAGACAGCAATGACCCGCAGCATGTGCCCGGCGAAATCCTTGCCCGTGGACTCAACGTCATGTTAGGCTACTACAAGAACGAGGAGGCTACCCGCGAAGTGATAGATACCGAGGGATGGTACCACACGGGAGACCTCGGCCAGATGGATGAAGAAGGCAACGTGTTCATCAAGGGACGCAGCAAAAACATGCTACTCGGCTCTAATGGACAGAACATTTACCCCGAAGAGATAGAAGACAAACTCAACTCCATGGCACTCGTAAGCGAAAGTCTCGTCATACAAGAGGGCGAACGGCTCGTAGGACTTGTGCATCCTGACTACGACGAGGCCAAAACACTCGGATTGACCGTCGAGGATTTAGAAAACGTGATGACACAGAACTGCCGCGAATTAAACGCCATGATTCCGGCATACTGCAAACTCTCAGCCATCAAACTTCACGAAGAGGAATTCGAGAAAACGCCCAAGAAAAGCATCAAAAGATACCTGTATCAGTAGCTTTGTAATATCTCACGGATACCAAAAGCCCCGCAATAGCTGCTAACTCATGTTATATATGCAAGATAGCAATCGTGAACTAACGAAACCCAAGCGCAAACACTGGATAGACCTTTTGCGGGGTTTCTGTATGGTAGCTATATTGCTCGACCATACCGAAATATACTACACAGGCGACAACATCATCGGCTACAACTACTATGTAGCCAATGTGTTGGTCGCCTTTTTCTTTCTCTCAGGCTATCTTTTCTACAAGGAAAAACCGTTTTCGCTGCGCCATAAGCTCACCTACATCGCACGCTACTTGCTGTTGCCCTACTTCCTGTTCACCACTTTCATTGCCATTCCGAAAGCTTTCGCACACGATTTCGACATTTCCGACACGCTGTTCTCCGTCCTCACAGGGCAAGCATCGTGGTTTGTAGCTGCCCTCATCGTTGCAGAAATCGTGTTTTCCACAGCGTTATGGGCGTGCAAAGGCAAAACTTGGGGGTTGTCAATACTCGCCCTTGCAGCCTCAGCAGCTTGTTATCTTCTTTCCACACATTGTTCCGACCTTTATTGGCAAATAGAAAACGCCTGTATGGCACTGCCCATTCTCTGTTTTGGCTACTTCTACCACAAGTGGGAAAGCGTTTTCCACCGTTTCCACAACCTATCATCATCATTCTTTCTCTTTATACTTTTAGTTATCATAAAAGTATATGAACATACGCAGGGCATAACTCTGCTTGTCGAACCCATACGCATCAACAATTGGTACGTATTTGTTTTCGATGCCCTTGTATGCACCCTGTTCCTCGTAAGTTTAGCCAAACAGCTGAAAAGCGTTGCTTGGTTGGAATGGACAGGACGCCGCAGCCTCGTCTATTACTTCTTTTCAGGCGGCATACCCCTCATTGTTTCCGCCCTGCTCCAACGCACCGATATGGGCTACTCGGGGCACTACCACCGTGTTCTCCTCTCCTTCCTGCTCGTCTACGCCCTTACTTCCATTATTGCGTGGGCAGTCTATCGCTACTTAGGCTTTATTGTTCAACAGCCTCCAAAAGCAGCAAACAAAGCGTAAACCATCACGAAAATACCCCACAAAATTCTTCTTTCCCAAATTATTTACGTGTAAAGATGATTTCTAAAATGTATCTAATTGAGAATAAAGAAGTTACCTTGTTGGTATAACAAAACAGGTAACGATTTGGAAACGAGCGAAGTGCCATTAACCGCAGGTTTCTGCAT
>ERZ772960.505-NODE-505-length-35273-cov-3.906099_pt1 | contig 35273 bp, 30 predicted proteins | sample MGYA00580678_ERZ772960 | MGnify/ENA primary metagenome ERZ772960 (study PRJEB29015, sample SAMEA2737930) | human oral metagenome | biome: human oral; feature: human-associated habitat; material: dental | place: China | collected 2059 ... | reverse complement strand
ATGAACGCTGCCTCAACAGTGCTTATGTTGATGGTGGTTACACGTACCATGGGAGCTGCTGCCGGTGGTGTTTTCTCGCTTGCCTATGCTGTGGCTCAGCAGTTTATGGTCATTGGTCACTTTGAAATTAGAACGTACCAGGTTACCGACACAGAAGAAGTATTCTCGTTTGGCGTGTATCTTGCTGCACGAATCATCACAACTGGTTTGATGATTGCGGGAATCATTATCTTTACCCTGCAGTCGCAGGGATTGAGCTATGTGGGGGTTCTCTATGCACTTATTGCTTCGCTTCGTTTATTTGACGTTGTAGAAGATGTTTTTCATGGCATGTTCCAGCAGCATGGACGCTTAGATATTGCTGGTAGAGCATTCTTTTATCGCGTGCTTGCAACCGTTGTTGGATTTGCGGTAGGTGTGCTTCTTACAAAGAACCTGCTTGTTGGCGCAGCTCTTGCTTTTGTTGCATCGCTGGTAGTTATGGTTGTGCTTGTTATTCCTCCTACTAAAAAGATGGCAACACTTAAGCCTATCTTTGACTTTAAGCAAATTACAAAGCTGTTGGTTACCACCGCACCATTGTTTGCTGGTTCATTCTTACTGACGTACGTTGTTGGTGCTCCTCGCTATGCGCTGGGCGCTCTCAGTGACCAGGCACTCCTTACATTCTTTACGGCATTGGCCATGCCTGCCATGGTTATCAATCTTTTAAGTAACTTTGTCTTTAAGCCGCTGCTTACCCAGATGGCTGAATATTGGAATAATCAGCGGGACAAGCAGTTTGTGGGCTTGATTCTTAAGGGTTTTGCCGTAGTTGCTTTGGCGACTGTTGTCTCTATGGCACTGGCGTGGCCTCTAGGAGCTCCGGTGCTTGGACTTTTGTACGGTCTTGATTTTGAACCGTATAAGTTAGAGCTTTTGCTGTTGCTCTTTGGTGGCTTGCTTAATGCTTTGACGGTTATCTTGTACTATGCCGTAGTAACCATGCGTAAGCAGGTTGCCGTGTTTGTGAGCTACGCTGCAGGTGCAGGCTTTGCTGCGCTTACCGGAGGATGGTTTGTAGGCAACTTTGGCATTATGGGAGCATGCGTGCTCTATGATGCTTCGCTAGCAATTCTCGCCCTGGTATTTGGTGTCTTCTGCTTCTTGGGATTTAAAGATCAAAAGAAAAAGTCCGCTGCGTAAGCGGACTTTTTAAATAAAGTGCAGGTAGGTGAGCGCGCTGCCAGAAGGCTGACGCGTCGTTTACACGCGGGTACGCTGGTTAAGATCAGTTACAAAATCAAGGTTTTTCTCGTCACGTGCATCTTTGTCACGCAGAGCAAGCTCAGCTGAGAGCTGCTCAACCTTATACGTGAGCTTGGAGATTGCGCAAGACTGGTGGAAGAGCCTAATCAAGATCATCACAATAACCAGCAGCAAGACAAAGTTTGCGGGGCTCATAAAGCCAAACAGGCCCGAGAAGAAATACGCAAGCTGGGGGATAAGCGCAAACAAAACAAGGATTCCTGCAGAAACAACCCAATACACAGAGTCGGAGATGCGAATCTTTGATTTGCGGACGCTATTGATGACAATGCCCATGGCAAAAAGAGCACCAATAAGCAGCAGAATTCTCAGAACTAAAGTCATGGTGTCACCTTATCTAAACCACTGGAAGAGCAAAAGCGAGAGACACGTGCGAGCCATATACATAATTGAGTTATAGAAGCTCAAGTAGGACTCGCCGCCTTGACGCTCACGCATCTCAGTTTCAATCTCGACAACCTTTGCGCCGCGACGCATCAGCAATGAGATGGTGTCGGGCTCGGGGGAGAAGTCAAAGGAGCATGCGTACGTTTCAATCAGGCCGCGGTCGTACATACGCATGCCTGACGTGGGGTCAGTGATGGTCTGACCAGTACTTGTTTTGATAAGCCAAGAAATAAGCTTGGAGCCAATCTCTCGGGGAGAGTTTCCGCGAGCCTTGGTGACAAAGCGGGAAGCAATAACAATGTTTGCTCCCTCGTTTACCATTGCCTGGGCCATAGGAGCAATGTATTCTGGCCTGTGCTGGCCATCGGAGTCAAACTGCACCACCGCATCATAGCCATGCTCTTTTGCATAGCGCATACCGGCCCTAAAGCCAGCAGAAAGACCACCATTAACAGGTAAATTAAGGTAGTTAAATCCACGCTCTTTACAGATATCCAGTGTGCGGTCAGCGGAGCCGTCGTTGATTATGATGTAATCAACTTGAGGAGCTACCTGGCACAACTCTGTAATAGTTGAAGCAATGCAGGCTTCTTCGTTGTAAGCGGGAACGACTGCAAGAATTCTCACGAGCATCCTTTGAATTGCAAATTACACGTTAACTGCATGGATATCATAACTCAAAAGCCTTATTAATCTTGACTCGTATATAGTAGATTACCTAAAGAAATCGAAAGGTGAACGCTATGGAGTTTCCAAAAGAGCTTAAAAACCCTATTCAATCGAGCAATTTTACGTTTTATGACACCTCGATTGAAGGTGTAAAGGTTGTGGACGTAAAGCTGTACGGCGACGCTCGTGGTGGCTTTATGGAGACTTACCGTGAAGAAAACTTTGTTGCTGGCGGCATTGACGCTACATTTGTGCAGGACAATCAGTCCTATTCCGTTCAGGGTGTACTTCGCGGCCTTCACTTCCAGATTGAGCATCCACAGGCAAAGCTTGTGCGCGTAATCTCCGGCACTGTCTTTGACGTTGCAGTTGACCTGCGAGAGGGAAGCCCAACCTGGGGTCAGTGGGAAGGCGTTGTCTTGTCCGCTGAGAACCGCAGACAGTTCTTTGTCCCTCGCGGCTTTGCCCACGGTTTCTTGGTACTCTCTGAGACTGCGGAGTTCTGCTACAAGTGTGACGACATCTATCATCCAGGTGATGAGGGCGGCATTATGTGGAATGATCCAGAGCTTGGCGTTGAGTGGCCAGCGTTTCTTGGCGAGAAGACCTTAGATCCTGCAAAGGTTATTCTTTCCGACAAAGATAAGATTCATCCAGCACTTTCTTCACTCAAGAAGTAGTAAGCGACGCGGCAAGTTAGGTAGTATGAACGAACGTAATCGTCGTGAGCGAGAATCCACAGCTCACGAGCTAAATCGCATGAACGAGCCAGAGTGGACAGAGGAAGCTTCTGATAAAGAGCTTCCGTCTTCGCCGCTCCCTCGTGCAACCCAGATGGAACTTCTCGCCCCAGCGGGAGGTCCTGCGCCATTTACTGCAGCTCTTGCTGGTGGTGCTGATGCTATTTACTGCGGCTTAGGCAACAGCTTCAATGCCCGCCGTGGTGCGGACAACTTTGATGACGAGTCGTTTGCGCGTGCGTGCAGACAGGCTCATCTAGCTGGCGCTCGTGTGTACGTCACCGTTAACGTTGTTGTTAAGTGGGACGAGATGCAGCGCGTACTGCGCCTGATTCGTCGCGCGTGGATCCTTGGCGCAGATGCCTTTATTATCCAGGACTGGGGTCTTATGGCTCAGGTAAGAAAGACCTGGCCAGAGATTGAATGCCACGTATCAACACAGGCAAACATCCACGATACGCGTGGTGTTGCTGCTTGCAAAAAGCTTGGCGTAGGACGCGTTACGCTGTCCAGAGAGCTTACTAAAGAAGAGATTTCTACTATTTCCAAGCTTGGCGTTGAGCTGGAGTGTTTTGGTCACGGCGCCTTGTGCTTCTGCTATTCGGGCATCTGCCACATGTCGTCTATGCGGGGAGACCGCTCTGCTAACCGTGGAGCCTGTGCTCAGCCGTGTCGCTTGCCGTATGAGTTGCTCAACTCTAAGCACGAAGTTGTCTCGATGGGCGGCATCGATAGGCTGCTCTGTCCTAAAGATTATTGCACCATTGATGACGTGCCCGATATGATTGAGGCGGGTGTTGGCTCGCTTAAAATTGAGGGCCGTATGAAGGCGCCTGAGTACGTGTACTCGGTGGTGTCTTCGTATCGCCAGGCTATTGATGCTGCCGAGAAGGGCATGGATAACCAGGCTGATGTGGCACGCCGCCACCGTTTACTCAAACGCTCGTTTAACCGCGGTCTGACCAACGCGTACCTGCATGGTACTGCTGGTAACGAGATGATGAGCTATGAGCGCTCCAACAACCGCGGTGAGATTGTCGGTGAGGTTACCGGGGGACGTCCACTTGAGGATGCTCTTGAGCGCAAAAGTGGCCTCAATGGCGGCCGTGTTAAGCTGCGCCGCTACAAGCAGGCAGATGTTGACCTTATTGCTCACGCTCCCATTGGCAAGAACGACTTGCTTGAAATTAGACCTCTCGATGAGCTTGACAAGTTTTTGACCGCTCTTTGTCCTGTAGACGTTGAGCCAGGTCAAACAGTTACTGTTCGCACTTCTCGCGTTATGCAGACTGGCTCCACGGTGCGCATTATTCGTTCCGAGGCAGCGCGCGTGGCAGCAGAGCAGATTTCTTCACTGGAGTATCCTTGCAAACGTGCCGTTGACGTGGCTATTATTGCCCGCATTGGCCAGCCCTTTACGGTGACGCTCTCTACCGCAGACGGTGTTGCAAGCGCGTCTGCTGAGGGCTTTGTGGTGGAGGAGGCTCGCACTAAGGCGGTAACCTCTGACGAGCTTATTGAGCACGTTGGCCGCATGGGAGCCTCTCCGTTTGAGGCGGTGAGCTTTGACGTCCAGATGGATGATACGTGCGGCATGAGCTTTAGTGCCGTTCACAAGGTTCGCGCTGCGGCTTGTGAGCAGCTGGAAGCGGCGCTTCTTGAGGAGTACCAGGACCGAGAGCAGAAGATTGCTCCGCTTTCCCGCCTTGCCTATCAAAAGGAGCAAGAAGCTCAGGACAAAGAAAAGCTTTTTTCCTTTGATGAGGCTGCTGCAAAAACAAATGCGTCGCAGGCAGAGGTATGTGTTCTGGTTGAGACTCCCGAGCAGGCACGCGTTGCGCTCAAGGCAGGAGCAGATCGTCTGTACGCAACAGGTGATGCCCTCGCAGAGACTTCATGGCCAGAGGACCTTCTCGCCAAGGTGACTCCGTGGCTTGACGAGGTATGTCGCGAGATTGATCACAACCGCCTGGACCCGTACGTTGCTGCAGGTAGGTCGGTTGCCGTGGGCAACATCTCTGAGCTGGCGCTGGCTGTTGAGCGCGGAGCCACTCCAGAGGTGCGCGAGTGCATTCCGGTCCACAATGACTACGCCCTGCAGGCGCTGGCTGACATGGGAGCAGAAGGCGTTTGGCTCAACTCCGAGCTGACTCTCCAAGAGATTTGTCACCTGGCGAGAAATGCCTCGATCCCCGTGGGTTATATGGTCAGCGGCCGTATTCGCACCATGACCACTGAGCACTGTATTTTGATGTCTACGGGAAAGTGTATCCACGATTGTGATGCCTGCAAGCTGCGTCTTGAGGAGCACACGCTCAGAGGTATTGACAACGATTACATGCCGGTCAGGACTGATAGGCACGGTCGCTCAAAGATTTGGAGTCCTAAGCTTTTTGACGGCGTGCCAGAGATTGCCGAGATGCTCTCTGCCGGCGTGAAGCGCTTTATGGTAGACGCAACGCTTCTGAGCACGGAGCAAACACGGGAGGCTACCTCTCGCGTAGCTGCTGCGATTGCGGCAACAGCGTCGGGTGCATCATTGCCTGCACGTCTGAAAGATGCGTCAGTTGGACATCTTTTCTCGCCAATTGGATAGGCAAGAAATAAGTTTAAAATTTTGGGTAGGATATCCTTGTTGTAAGTTATGAGCGCGGACGCGCTTTGAGTAGATTTGAGTAGGAGCAAACATGGCCATTAATCGTGACCTTTTGAATGCAACCCTTGATGTTATTCGCCAGAGCCTTCAGACCGACGGCGGCGACGTTGAGCTTATCGATGTAAGCGATGACGGTACCGTTACCCTTGAGATGGTTGGTTCTTGTGCTGGTTGCCCTATGTCTGCATACGATATGTCTGAGGGTATTGAGCGCATCCTGATTGAGCACGTCCCAGGCGTTAAGCGTGTTCAGCCTGCAATGCTGTAAATTGCCGCTCAGCGCCAAAAAGTGAACGTTTGGTGCGTTTCGGCACGTAGTTTTATATGCATAAACATGTTTTTTATGCAGAGAAGTTATGAAGAACCATAACTGACCTGCGTATTTACAAATTTTATATATCACGTCCCGCACATTATTGTGTAGGGCGTGATATTTTATATAAACGGATAACTAGGTTTTCTGACCATACATTTGTATGACGTAAGAAAGGTGGACGTTGTGGTTCTTTCTGATCGCGACATTAAAGCAGAGATTGCAGCTGGTCGTATCGTTATTGAGCCTTTATGCGAGAAAAACGTGCAGCCTGCATCGGTTGACGTATGTCTTGGCTCAAACTTTAGAATCTTCCGCAATTCTACGCATACCTCAATTGATCCACTTGTAGCTCAGGAGGGTCTTACTGAGTCAATTGATGTTCCTGAGGGAGAGGTTTTTGTCCTTCATCCTGGTCAGTTTGCGCTTGGCACTACGCTTGAGCGCATTGCTATTCCTGACGATATCCTCGGCAAGCTTGAGGGAAAGTCCACCCTGGGACGCCTGGGCCTTATGATTCACTCAACTGCAGGCTATGTTGATCCAGGTTGGGACGGAGAGCTCACACTGGAGCTTTCTAACGTTGCTAACCTTCCAATCATTTTGCATCCTGGCATGAGGATTGGTCAGCTTTCCTTTGAGCGCATGAGTTCTCCTGTTGAGCGTCCTTATGGCTGCGAGGATCTTGGTAGCCATTATCAGGGTCAGCGTGGTGCAACTCCTTCGCATGTTCTTTCAAAGTAGTTTTAGTAAGTAGGACGTATTGTGTGGCTTGATGCTTTCTATCATTCATTAAACCCAGTAGCACTTTCTCTGGGTCCGCTATCTATCAGGTGGTATGGTCTGGCATATCTCGTAGGCTTTGTGCTTGCTGGCGTAGTTATGTACAGAACTGCTCAGCACTGGAAGCTTAACGTCACCCTTGATGACGTGCTTAATCTGATGGCTGGCATCTCATTTGGCGTTATTGTTGGCGCTCGTCTGTTCTACGTTATTTTTTACGGCGCCGGTTATTACGTGGCTCATCCACTTGATGCTTTTGCTTTAAGTCAAGGTGGCATGAGTTTTCACGGAGGCCTTGTAGGAGCTGTTGTTGGCGGCTCTATTGTCTGTAAGGCATCGGGCCTCTCTATCCCTACCATCTGTGACCTGGGAGTTATTGGTGCGCCGCTTGGTCTTTTCTTTGGACGCTGCGCAAACTTCATCAACGGTGAGCTTTGGGGAAAGCCAACAGATTTGCCTTGGGGAGTAATGTTTGAGACAGGAGGAGCGGTCTACCGTCATCCTTCTCAGCTCTACGAAGCACTTCTCGAGGGTCTTTTGATGTTTGCTATTTTGTACGTCCTTTCTAGGAAGTACCCTCCTCGTCCACAAGGAACGTTCATTGGAACGTTTTTGATGCTCTATGGCATTTTTAGGTTTGTTGTGGAGTTTGTTCGTGTTCCTGACGAGCAGCTTGGTTATCTCTTTGGCAGTTTTATTACCATGGGACAGTTGCTCAGTCTGCCTTTAGTTGTATTTGGAATTGTGGTGCTTGTTATGGCAAGAAGGCTAAACTCACCGCAAGTTGGAAGGAATGAGAAGCATGTTTAAAAAGGCGCTCAATAGCCTTTTCTCCATACTTTTAGTGTTTGCGCTCTTACCAGCTCCTGCATTCGCAGAAGCAGCGGGGGAGTTGACCACTACTGCTACTGCAACCTCCTCAGCAGAGAATGCTCTTACTGATCAGGACAATACTTCTAGCAGGGCGGAAGTTACAACTGGTGCAACCACAACCTCTGAAGAGACGGGTAGTGGTGTTACAGCAACTACAAATGAGACTGACTACCCACACAAAACACTGGACCAGGCAGTAGAAACACTGAACAATTCCTTCTATAAGCCAAAACCTCGCTATGGTGTAGATACTAACCTCAACACCATGGTTGCAGAAGAGCTGCGTCGCATTGGTGCTGGAGAGGTTAACGTTAGAGTGGCATCGGTTCAGATGTCTTCGACAGCTTCATATGCTCATGCAGGTATTTCTACTGATCTTGTAACTAACGGCTCTATTGAGTACTTCTGGATGGATGCGGCTGGTTTTACTAATCAGAGAAGCACCCTTGTTTTGCGACAGGCAAAAGTTACCTTTGAACTTTCCAAAGATGGAAAGACCGTTCAATATACCTGTAACGTTTTAATTCCTTGGGATGAGGCAAAATCTCAGGCACAACTTGCTGGCGTATCTCAAAACCTTGCGCCATCATACGCGGCAGGACAAAATGAATCTTCTGTAACTTCAGACTTTACCCTTCCACATAAGCTTATTTCCGCAGATGGAAACCAACTTTCATGGTCTAAGGTCACTTGGACTAGCTCAGATACCTCTGTCGTTCGCGTTGATGGATATGGTACTGAGTCGTATAAGGCAACAGTTACCCGCGGTATTCGTGACAAGCAGGTCACGCTGACTGCAAATGTTTCTTTGAGCAGCTCCGATGCTCCTCAGACAAGCTATCAGAAAACCTTTACCATAACGGTTCCCGGCGATTCTTCGGCTATTACCGATGCACAAAATAATCTGTTGAGGCGAATTAACAGGCGTTTCTCGGCATCAAGCATTAAAGATGTGTATACCAATCACTCAATTAATGCCCAAGCGGTTGCAGACGATCTGCAGATGCCTACACCAAAGAACTTTGGCCTGGACGGAAAGCGCTATCAATTTACGTACACTTCCTCTAATGCTGCTATTACGTTCAATGGCTATAGAGGAACGGTGTACCAGCCTCTACCTTCTGCTTCCGCGCAGCAGGTAGACATCACTTTGACCGTTACCGATAAAGAAAATCCCGAGGTATCAGTCTCTAAGACTCTTACGGTTACAGTAAGCCCGCTCAATCAGGCTGACATTGATGCAGAGCTTGCTTTGATGAATGATTCAAAGGCTCATTTCTGGGATGCACTTGCTACTCCTTCTGGTCAGCAGAATAAACAAGACAGCGTTTCTGAGTCTCTGGCTACACCAAATAAATTCTATCGTGCTGCAGACGGCTCTTTGACCTGGTCTTATGATGTTAACAACACCGATAAGACCGCAAGTGGTATTGTGCCTTCAGAGTTCCCAACATACGATCCAATGGGTCCTGCTGATCAGGCGCGCACGTACAGCTCTTCTCAGCCAACAATCATTCAGAACGAGAATCTTGTTCTCTCACAGACTCCTGAGTACAACACGTCTGTTACGGTTTCGGCGCTTCTTTCAAGTGCACGTTATTCTCGCTATGCAAGCTTGTATCCAGATAATGAGCAGTTCCAGGCCCTTACTAATCAGAAGGTTTCTGCCACCTTTACCGTGGCGGGCGAGAAGGGTGCTCGACCTTCAGAGGAAGATCCAGATCCAAGTCAGCTTGTTTCCGTCACCCTTTCTGTAGTGGGTCTTGATAAAGACGGCAAGCCTCAGCATTGGGCTCCTACACAGACTATTGAGGTTCGCAAGGGCACAACTGCTGATAAGGTAACGTACGATTACCTGAAGAATAACGGTCTTACCTACGATGCGGCAGGCGGTTATCTATCTTCTATTACATCTCCTGCACAGGGTTTGACACTTGCAACAGCTCAGGTTAATGGTGCCTATAAGTGGTGGCAGTTCTTTGTGAACGGCCAGCTTTCGGACAAGATGGCAAATAACGTTACCTTGGACGAGAACACAACTATTACCTGGACATATGGTGGTCAGGATAGCTCCATTCCAACTCCTCAAAAAGAGCTGGTTATCAATCCATTTGCTGAGCACCCTAACTACGATGCATCTTGGAGTGGTTTTGGTAGCGGAAACGGTTCCACTACTACTCAGAACACCCCAATTAACTCTGCAGCCTTGCGCTGGAGTGTTACTGAGGGAACTCAAAATGCACCAGGATTTATTTCTGACCAGGTCATTGTTAAAGATACTGTCTATTACGTGAGTGGCTCTACCCTTAAAGCAGTTGACGCTGCAACGGGTAGCCTTATTGCTGAGGCACAGATTGGCTCTAAGGTTTCGTACTTTGCACGTCCTATCTACGTTAATGGTATGATTGTTGTTGCTACCGATGATGGCTGTCTTACCGCTTTCTCGGCAACAACTATGGAGTGCATCTGGAAGACAGAACCGCTGGATACCACTAATACGCTGCAATCTGTTTCTAGCCTGACGGTTAATAACGGCACCATCTTGGCTGAGTTTACTAAGATGAGTGGATTTGACGCAGCCGGCGGTTACATGGTTGCTGTTGACGCTATGACTGGCGCGCTTCGCTGGAAGCAGAACGCACAACCTGCAAATACACCTGGTGCCACCTCTGGTCAGGCGTCGGGCTATTACTGGTCTGGTGCTGCTGCCTCTGGCTCTGACTTTATGATTGGTGACGAGTCCTCTTCAGTCAGGCTCATTAGCGGAGCAACTGGTGCTATTGAGGCTGAGCTTAATCTTGGCTCACCAATCCGCGCAGGTATTGTTCCTGTCTCCGTTGATCAAAACGGCAACGGAACCTACCTTGCGGTAACTAGAAATGACGGCACGTTGCATCTGATTAGAAGAAATGGTTCTTCTCTTGTTGAGGAGAAGCAGGTCAAATTTGCAGCTGAGTCTACCTCTACGCCAACAATCAGCGGCTCTAACGTCTTTGTTAACGGCGTTGATGCTGAGGGCTACGGAACAATCTCCGTCATTTCTCTGGACACCTTTACGGTGACTGACCAGGCTCGTGCTGGAAAGGGTAAGTCTCAGAGCACGCCTCTTGTTTCTGTGCAGCAAAACGGCACCTATGTGTACTTCACCGTAAACGGTCTACCTGGTGGTGTATGGGTCTACAAGCTGGGCTCTGGCCAAGCAGCTCAGATTTACACTCCTGATAAAGATCATCAGAACTACACTACGTCGTCGGTTATTACAGACTTTGCGGGCAACCTTTACTACACTAACGACTCTGGTACGCTCTTCTCGCTTATTAATCAGAAACCTTCTGGCGACAATACCCATCCATCTGGAGATATTTTTAGCAGGACAGACACAACGTCTACGAATGTACCAGCTCAAGATCCTTCATCTCCAGCTGCACATGAAACTTCCTCTACCACCTCTACGAGCACAGGTGAGGAGGTTACAAAGGCTCCATCTGAGAACAAGACTGCAGACACCAACTCTGATGAGAAACAACTTCCACCTACTGAATACTCAAACAAGCAGGCCGCTGCTCCACAGCAGGTGTCCTCTGCGCCTACCATCCCGCTTTTGAGCATCTTTGGTTTCTTTGCTTCTGGCGCAGTCCTTGCAGTGTTCGTAGCGTTGCTTAAGAAAGAAACCGCTGCAATTCACCATGTTTCCAATGGCCGAGGCCAGGTGAGATAGTGGTTAAGCTCACAAGAGAATCCAAACGGATTCTCTATTTGGCAGCATCAATTGTGTCTCTTTTGTTCATGCTTTTCTTTGCATGGACACTCGTGCAGTATTTCTTTGCGCCCACTTCAAGCACTTCTGCTCAGGAGGCGCCTGCCGCGCAGGGTCAGACAGTAGCAGGTGCTTCTGGCACTCAAACAGACTCTCAGACGACACAGTCGCAAGGAAGTTCTACTTCAGACGCTCAATCAAATGCTGATGCGTCTAAAACACAAGATTCTTCAAATCAGAACACGTCGGAGCCTTCTAACTCTGGTAACTCAACAAACGCGGTAGCTGCTCCTCGTAAAGAGAATGGCGCGCTTTCTGTAAGTGTTACGGTTGATGGATCCGCTGCAAAGGGACCTTCGTTTACTGTGAATCTTCAGGTGCAAGAAGGTACTTCTGTCTATGACGCGTTGCTTGCAAGTGGCGCTGGGGTAAATGCCCGTAGTACATCGTTTGGCATGTATGTTGCAGCAATTAACGGACTTGCAGAGCGTGATCATGGTCCGCAGAGCGGCTGGGTATACTCGGTTAACGGTGTCCAGCCTAACTACACGTCAGACGCATATGTGCTGCACGACGGCGATTCGGTTGTTTGGACATACGTTAACGCGGTGAACTAATGAATCCTGCACGCACAAGTTTTTCTCGCCTGCATCCACTTGCTACGATTGCGCTGTTTGGATGCGAGGTTGTGCTTGCTGCTTTTTCCTTTCAGCCTCTTTGCGCGCTGATTGCTTTTGTAGGCGCTGAGGCCTGCATAGTTCAGCTATTTGACATTAAACATGCCGTTAGACAACTTGTTTGGTATGTCCCCATTATTGTATTGATGACAGCTATCAATCCGTTTTTCTCGGCATCTGGGTCTACTGTTTTGTATTCTTTTGGGTACACACAGCTGCACGCAGAGAGTTTTGTGTACGGAGCTACTTCGGGTCTGGTACTTGTAAGCACGTTGAGCTGGCTTGAGTGCCTGTTTGTGGTGGTGTCTCCGCTCGAGTTGTTACAGTGCTCAAGTGTGCGTTTTCCAGGGCTGCAACTGGTCTTGAGCCTTTCTGTGCAGCTTATGCCACAGTTGCTTTCTGACCTTACAGTGGCGCAACAAATTCAGTCGGCAAACACCGCAGCTAAGGCGTGTGATTTTGCAACGCAGTCTCATCTGCAAAGCCGTTTTCCAGGTCAACGCCGTTTTCTGAGTGCGAGAAAAGCTATTGTGCAGACAGCCAGCACAATCAACGCAGTGTGTATGAGCGCGCTTGAGAAGTCGATAAGTACGTTTCAGTCCATTGTGTCTCGAGGCTGGGGAATGACAGTACGCAGAAGCAGATGGAACACCCAGGTGCTTGACGCCTACGATACCCTGGCGCTGTTGTCGTTTGCTTTCTTAGGCGTTGTAGCAGCAACTTCTTTGTATATGCTTGTCCAAGCTTGGCAGTTTTACCCCATTATGCCAGCGTTTCAACTGAGTTTTTGGTATATGGGGCTGGTGTTATTTGCCGCCTTACCAGTAGTTTTTGTGCGCCTTGATGCCGTCTTATGGGAGCAGTCTGTATGAGCGAGTATTTTTCCTACCAGCAGAATTTATCTACATCTTCAACTAGGGAAGAAGTAGTTCTTGCTATTCAGAATTTCTCGTTTGCATATGCTCTAGCTCCAAACAGCAAGGTCATAGAGGATTTTTCCTGCAAAGTTTATGCAGGTCAGATTAGCCTTTTGTTTGGACCAACTGGTTCAGGCAAGTCAACTATCTTAAGCCTCATTAAGCCCGAGATTGCGCCTCAGGGTAAACAAGACGGTTCCATTATTGTTTGTGGACAAGAGGTTTCTACAATGACGCAGGTGCAGTCTGTGGATACCATTGCTTTTGTGCCACAAGCTGCCTCGAGTGCACTGGTGTGCGAGACACCTCTTAAAGAACTTGCTTTTGGCCTGGAAAATCGAGGTGTTTCTGAGAAAGAGATGCGTCGTCGTATTTTTGAGACGGTCAGTTTCTTTGGCATGGAATCGCTCTTGCATAAACGTTGCAACGAGCTTTCTGGTGGAGAACAGCAGCTTGTTGCCCTTGCTGCAGCGCTTGTCATGCGTCCAAAGCTGCTCTTGCTGGATGAGCCAACCTCGCAGCTGGATCCGTTTGCGCAGAAGAACTTCACCGCGCTCCTGGACCGCGTCGTGCGTGAGCTCAACGTTGCCGTGCTTGTTGCCACCCACGACGTCACCGCGTTTGAGCACCTCGCAGACACCCGCATCTGCCTCGACGGCGAGAAACCCGATGCACTCCAAGCAGACAGCTCTTCTCGCCAGACGCTCTGTCCTGGCAGCTCCGCGCCCAACCAAGCATCCACTGTGGCCGACAACACGCCCGTGATTGAGTTCAGCGCCGTGACGTTTGCGTATCCTCAGAGCGAGCAACTGGTGCTCAACAAGTGCTCACTTGAGGTCACAGGGCGAGAAATTCGTGCGCTCGTAGGCGGCAACGGCTCTGGTAAGTCAACGCTGTTAAAGCTTGCAGCAGGTATTCTTTGTTCAAGGAGAGGCCACGTCTACAACCAGCTTCAACAGTCCCAGGGGTATATTCCGCAAAACCCCGAGCTGCTCTTTACCTGCCAAAGTGTGGGCGAGGAGCTTACCCAGTGGCAGCAAAGCGGCGCCTATTCTGACCAGGACATTCAAGACCTTCTGAAAGCTTCGGAACTTCTTGCTCGCACAACATATCAGAAGCTTATGTCTTCTCATCCATACGACTTGTCTGGCGGACAGCAGCAACTTTTGGCGCTGGTAAAAGTGATGCTCACAAAGCCGCGTCTGCTCATTCTTGACGAGCCCACAAAGGGTCTGGATGCTCCGACCAAAGAAGCCGTTATTAACCTGCTCTTTTACGCACAAGCAGAAGGCACAACCATAATAGTAGCAACGCACGACATGCAGTTGATATCGAGCGTTGCTGATAACGTTTCTCTAGTTTTTGATGGTCATATCTCTCTGACAGAGCCAACCTCAGAGTTCTTTGCAAACTCGTGGGTGTGGTCGGTGGAATAGGCGTCTAGAATTCCGGCAGCGGCTAGAACTTGCCCGGCGCTTGGCACTGCAGGCATCTAGAACCTTAAGAAAGGCTCCTCATCCTGGCCAAGCTCCTCAAGAAGCTCATCATCAAGATCATTGATGTCGCCAAACTCCTCGTGTTCATGCTCCTCTTCATCTTCCTCATAATCGTGAGAATGCTCATTGAAGCCGTAAGCATTTGCTGTTTCATCATCAAGGTCAAGCGTTGGAAGAGCGCTGGTAATGCTGCAGAGACCTACTCCTGCAGGCATAATTTTTTGCCATTGAGCAATCAGAGGAGTGGTAGGAACTTCTCCCAACTCAACAATGGAATCCAAGAAAATCTCTTTTGCACCATCAAGCAGGTCAGATGTCTTTGCAACCTCAATAAGGTGCTCCGAGAAAAGCTCAAGTGCATGATCTGTGGAGTCTGCCTCAACAATGCAAGGCATAAGACAATAGTTGTCAGTAGAATCAAGCTCGTCGTTATAGCTAAAGTTTCCCAGATAGATCATGAGACCTCCTTGTTGTAGTTTCAAATCATCTTATGCCAAAATAAGACAGACCTTCTCGATATTTTTATTTTGACGGTAAGCGTGAGGTTCTCGTGGATAATCGGCACACGTTATCAATAGTCTTAGAGGTTGTAGCACTCTTTGCTACTCCTATTGTCCTTGCTGTTGAAATGGTTTATTTACCCGATTTTACTGCGGTATCTTCAATTATTTTAGCAATCATTTCAGTTGCATTATTTATGTTGAGTTTTGAGACCCAAAAGCCTTCAGTAGCCAATCTGGTTCCTACGGCAGTCTTTAGCGCCTTAGGTGCTGCGGGAAGAATTGCCTTTGCACCACTTGCATACGTAAAACCCGTGTCTGCTGTTGCTATCTTTGCTGGAGCATTTCTCGGTAGGCATGCTGGCTTTCTGGTAGGTGCTCTATCCGCGCTTCTTTCAAACGTGTTCTTTGGTCAAGGTTCGTGGACTCCATGGCAGATGTATGCGTGGGGACTCGTTGGATACCTGGGAGGTCTTCTTGCAACTTTTACACCGGTTCATTCTGCAGTCGCTAGTCATAAGGCCCTTTCACAAGGCGAGAAACCCCACAAACTCCCACCATTTTTGCTTATGGCCTGGGCGTTTATCTCCGGACCATTCTTTGGTCTTGTAATGAACGTGTACTTTGTTATTGGATTTGTTCATCCTCTAACTCTCGAGTCTGCACTTCTTGCGTTTGCAGCTTCTATTCCGCTTGATCTTACGCATGGAGTGGCAGCGCTCATTTTCTTGATTTTGCTCTGGCCTCCGTGGCAAACATCCGTTGACCGAATCCTCACAAAATACAATCTCACTGGTAGAAGTTTTAGATAAACCAACTTTTGCCGTCTGCCTAAAAAATCTTTTATTTTGCAGCCATTGATCTAGACTTAATCCACTGTCAGCCCCCAGATTCTGGGGGTAAAAATGCCACCTACATCTATCTTTGCTGCAACAGCAAACTCAACACTTGAGCTACTTGCTCCTACGCGCTGTGTCGTGTGCGAGAAACCCGGTCAGCTCCTCTGTGATGAGTGTCGGGAAAAGCTGCCGTGGATCTCTCAACAGTGGGCGTGTCCTAATTGCGGCGCTCCCTATGGGAGGCTTGTCTGTTCAGAGTGTGCTGATAAAAAGAAACGTCCCGTTCAGTGGGAGAGTAGGGCAGTTATTTGCGCCATGGGATTTAAAGGCCCTCCTGCACGGTTGATTTTGACACTCAAAGATGGCCATGAGCTTCGGCTGGTGCCGGTAATTGCCGCAGCTATTGTGTGCGCGCTTGAAGAAGCCTCAGCATGGAGCGCTCGTGATGGTACTTCTCGCTTTGATAGTTCAAAAATTGATGGTGTTTCCTTTATTCCAGCAACTGCAGAGGCATACGCGCGCAGAGGCTTTGATCATATGGAGCTGGTAGCTCAATCGTTTTGTCAGCTTACAGGTCTGCCTTTGTATGACGTGCTTATACGTCCACACGCAAAGGACCAAAGAACGCTCTCATTCGCTCAAAGGCAAATCAATTTGAAAGGAAGTATTGCTTGTACCGTACCAGTTAACCAATCAAATATTTTACTTATAGATGATGTGGTAACTACTGGAGCCTCAATTAGAGAAGCCACAAGAGTACTTTGTGCCGCAGGCGTGCAATCTGTAACCGTAGGCGCATTAGCTCGCGTATGGTGAGTTACCTATGGTTGCAAACGGCTATACTTGATAAGTCTTTTCAGGTCTGTGGTTGCGAAGTTCTCTGTGAGCTTTTAGTCCATGACAGACGAGGTCAAAGGGATCCACGTAAGTTTGCGTGTGCGCACGTAAACGATCATGGCTCGTCCTAGAAGTAAGCCATACCGCCTGTTATATCAATGAGACAAAGGGTCTCGCAGGCGAGAGAACTATTAGTGGAGCTGCTGCGGTAGCAAAGCAAACGTTCCAGTATGCGAGTGTGGGGTCAAATACCAGGTCAGCTGAAAAGACACCTGTTTAAAAGAAGGAGTTCTGATGACGCGCGTTAAAAGCTCTCTTAAGGTGTTACTTCTTATAGGACTCGCTGTTGTTTTAACAGGATGTTCCATTGGTCCTATCAACATTGATTTGGACAAATGGTTCCACGTCAAGTCAGTGCAAGAGGCAATCCAAGAGAAGCGAGAAGCCCGTCAGCAGAAGATTCCTGATTCCTCACTGCATACCGCTGGCACTTTGACCGTTGGCCTACGAACTCAGTCAGTAACAGCTCCAATGATTGTGGCCTCAGAAGCTGGAACGCTTCAGGGAATCGACGTTGAAGTTGCTTCTGCAATTGCAGACCAGTTGGGTGTAGATGTTAAGTTTGTGTCAGTTAATGGACCAGTAGATGGCCTACAAGCAGGCTGCGATATTGTCATGGACGTTAGAAGTGGTGAAGACTCAACAAGTACGCTAATTTCTGGGTATGCTGAGTCTGCGACAGCTCTTTTCCATAAGGGCTCAGAAACAGATATTACTGCTGATAGTTTGAGTGGAAAGTCAGTGGGCGTTCAAACGGGTTCTTTGTCTGAGCGAGCAATGGGTCAGATACTTACCGGCATGTCTGTCCAAGGTTTTTCTAATTTAAATGATGCTTTTGAAGCTCTTGAAAATGGTTCCATCGATTATGTAGCCTGTGATGCATATGCAGGTGCTTATCTAGCAGCAAACAAAGATATTTCTATGGTTGGTGTGGTTGACATTCCATCTACGATTGGTATTTCTGTAGCAACAAGTAACAAAGCTCTTGCTACACAAATTCAGCAAGCTCTTTCAGCTATTCAATCTAACGGTGTTGAGGGAGTTATTAGAAACAAATGGATTGGCACCTTGCCACACCTCTCAACTACCAATAAGATTTCCGGACTTGTGGAAGTTTCTACGCAATCTAACAGTGCTGATTCATCTACATCTTCCTCTGAGCAAAATTAATCGCGCATAATGAGAAATAGTCTTTAACCGTTTACCGCTCAATTCAACTTTTTATGGAATGATTGACCGATAAATGGGTATTGTTGTTATACAGACATCAGTTAGAAGATGTCTTGTGTATCCGATAGGAGGCTCCCATGGTGGACATCAAGATTTCGGGACGCAAGGTAAGCATTTCTGAGGCTTTGCGCACACACGTAGACCAGAAAATCGGTGATGCTCTTAAAGTATTTGACATCACTCCTATGTCTTGCGATGTAGTTCTCAGAGTAGACAAAAACCCTTCAAATCCAGATAGAAAGACAGCTGAGGTTACGGTATTTGTTCGTAACAATGTTGTTCGTGTCACCGCTAGCTCTGACGATATGTATGTGGCTATTGATGAAGCAGCAGAAAAAGTCTCCAGACAGTTACGCAAGTACAAGACAAAAGTTGTTGAGCGCCGTCATCATGTAAAGTCTGAGCGCGGAGTTGCTCTTACACAAGAAGATCTTGCCAATCTCATTGAGATTCCAGCTGAAGACCTTGATGACCAGCTTGTTCGTGAGAAATACATTGATCTTGAGCCAATGACGGAAGAGGAGGCGCTTGTCCAAACTGACCTTCTCGGCCATGATTTTTATGTCTTTGTTAATGCTTCTACGGGTTTGACTAATGTCATCTACCATCGTAAAAATGGTGGTTATGGAATTATCAAACCTAAGATTGAGGAACAAGATGTTCAATAAAAAAGATAAAGCCGAAGAAGAAATCAGCGAGGTTGCCTTCGAAGATCTTGAGCCTACTGAGCTTTCAGCTGCATATCATAAGCCCAGTAACGTTCGAATCATTATGGACTCCTGTGCAGACTTTGCTCCAGGAATTGCTGAACAGCTAGGTGTCGATATCATCCAGTTCCCTTATGTGGGGCCAGATGGAGAGCACTACGATGACGGCTGGAAGAGCATCAGTGCACATGAGTTCTTTGAGGGTATGCGTAAGGATAAAAAGCTGCGCTACACCACTTCTGCAATTACTCCTGGTCATTACCTTGAGGTCTTTGAGCGTGCTGCAAAACAGGGCACCCCAACGGTATATCTCTGCTTTACCTCTGCTCTTTCTTCATCATTCTACGCAGCTGAGCAAGCGGCAGATATGGTAAGAGAGAAATACCCAGACTTTGAGATTTACGTAGTTGACAACGGTGCACCTTCATCTGCTGCCCAGCTTCTGGGACTTGAGGCTGTTCACCAGGCCAATAAGGGTCTCTCGGCAAAAGAGATTGCTGAGTGGACAGAAGATGCGCGTAACTACATTCATGGCTACTTAACACTTGAGACCTTGGATGCTCTTGCAGCAGGTGGCCGTATTCCAGCTGCCGCAGCAAACATTGGCGGCAAGCTTGATGTAAAGCCAGAGCTTACCTATGACTCAACAGGAGCTCTTACTGTCAAGACAGTGTGCAGAGGCCGTAAGAAGGCACTCAAGTCTCTTATCCAGGATTTTAGAGATAGTTATTCTCATGACACCTCGCTTCCTGTTGGCATCATTTCTGCAGACGCACAGAAGGACGCCAATTGGCTAGAGGCTCAGATTCGTAAAGAGAAAGGCTGTGAGGGACTCACTATTATTCATAGCCAGGTAGGACCAGTCATTGGTGCTCACGTTGGCCCAGGTATGGTGGCTATTGTCTTCTGGGGAACTGACCGCCGCGAGAAGCTTTCGCTTTCTGACCGAATTGCTAACAGGGTTCGTAAATCTAATTAACGGGTACAAGGTATGGGGTCGCTCTTTGGAGCGGCCCCAGTTTGTATATTTATTTCAGTCTGAAAGGACTCATACATGGCACTGAGCAAGAATGCAAAGGTTGCTTTTATCGGAACAGGCATTATGGGCGCTCCTATCGCAGAGCACCTTATTTCTGCTGGCTATGACGTTACTGTTTACAACAGAACACCAGAGAAAGCACAAAAGCTTGTCTCGTTGGGCACTCACGCTGCAGAGAGTGTGGCAGATGCTGCAAAAGACGCTGACGTTGTTTTTACTATGGTTGGTTATCCAACTGACGTTGAAGACGTTTACTTGGCAACAGATGGCCTTATCCGCGTTGCTAAGAAGGGTGCGTACCTTATTGATCTGACCACTTCTTCATCTCAGCTTGCTCGCGATATTCACGATGCTGCTGAAATTCAGGGAAAACATGCATTTGACTGTCCTGTTACTGGCGGCCAGAAAGGCGCCCAGGACGGCACTCTTACGCTGATTGTCGGCGCAACTGAGAACGATGTTGAGCCAGTACGCGCTCTTCTCGAGACCTTCTCGGCAAAGATTTTCTGCATGGGTGGTGCTGGTAAGGGACAGACTGGAAAGCTTTGTAACCAGGTATCTCTTGCATCATGCATGATTGGCTACGCAGACGCAATGGCCTTGGCAGAGCAGGGTGGACTTGACGTTGAGCAGATGCTTGAGGTTGTTGCTAGTGGCATGGGTTCTTCTCGTGCACTTAAAGAGCTTGCTCCTAAGTCGCTTGAGGGAGACTTCAAGCCAGGATTTTTGGCTGAGCACTTCCGCAAGGATATTGCGCTTGCTCTTGCTCAGTCTGAGGATCTTGAGATTACGCTCCCTGGTGCAGAGACTGCCTTTACCCTGTATGACATGCTCTGCCAGATTGGTGGCGCTCGCAAGGGTACCCAGGCAATCTCACTGCTTTACACTGATGAGGCTACGAGCACTGCAGCTGGTCTTGACTGGTCACTTCTTGAGAGCCAGGAAGATGAGGGTGAACACGAGTGCTGCTGTGGTCACGACCATGAAAATGGTAATCACGAGTGCGAGTGCCATGGTCACGGACATCATCATGACCATGAAGGCCACGAGCACGGTCATGACGGCCACTGCTGTCACTAAGTGCTAGCCGCAAAGGAACCCCGATTATGAGTGATATTTCTACTCCTCAGAGCTCTATTGCGGTTTTCATCGATTATGAAAATTTGGCACTAGGAACAGGCAAAAGAAAGAAAAACGGTCATCAAGAGCCAGGTCATCTTCCAGAGATGAAGCTCATTATGGAGAGGTTGGTTGATAAGGGTCGCATTACTGCCAAGCGTGCTTACTGTGACTGGCAGCGCTTTCCAAATGCTATTACACCTCTGCATGAGCTTGGTATTGAGTTAATTGAGATTCCAGATAGGGTATATACTGGCAAGAATTCCGCTGACATTAGACTTGCGGTAGATGCTGTTGAAATGTGTCTTACTAAAGATCACATTGACACATTTGCTGTACTTTCTGGTGACTCGGATTTCTCGCCATTAGTAGCAAAGCTTAAAGAGGCTGGTAAAACAGTTATTGGCGTTGGCATGAAGGAGTCTACCAGCTCGCTTCTTGTTGAGGTCTGTGATGAGTTTATCTTCTACGAAGATATTTTAAGTTCTGGTAGAATTCCAGACTTTAAAGAGAAAGTACCTGCCGAGAAACACGACTGCTATCAGCTTTTATTTGAGACCATTGAGTCTTTGGAACGTGAAAGCGAAACATTTATTTATGCGTCTCGTTTAAAGGAGACTATGCGAAGAAAGCGTCCACAGTTTGCTGAGGCAACTTATGGATATCGTTCGTTTACTTCTCTTTTACGTGAAGCATCGAGCCTTGGATTTATTAAAATTCATGAGGATCAAAAAAGCGGCACCGTTGTCGTAGACGGATTTAGAGAATAATGGGTGTTTTAGAGAGGATTTAGGTTTCATGGCAGAGAAGAAAGAAACTGCTCAGAAGCCAAAAAAGGCTTCAACTAAGGCAACCGCAAAAGCGGGCTCTACAAAGGCGTCAAAAGAAGAAAAGAAACCAGCTAAGAAGGTTACTAAAAAGCCAACTATGGCACAGAAGAAAAAAGTGAATGCACTGGTCATCGCTTTGTCTGATGCTAGTAGGCGCGCTCGTCAAGATGCTTCTCATGAGCTTGCAGAGCTGGCTCATGTTGCTCCTCTTGCCTTTGAAGAGCATATTGATTCTCTTATTGATGCACTTTATAGGCCAGAAGCGCAGACTCGTTGGGAAGTGCTAGATGCGCTTGCCAATCTGAGTGAGCATTTTGGTGACCAGGTCTTTAAGGCATTTGATGCCGCTGAGGCTTCTCTGTTTGATAATGACTCAGCAACTGTACGTTTAGCAGCATTTTTGTTCCTCTGTCAGTACGGGGCAACTTCTGCAAAGCATTCTGATGAGGCATGGGCACTTCTGGATGAGGCGGTCCAATGCTATCATGGCGACGCTGAGTACCATGACATGCTCCAGGGTCTTCTTGCCTTAGCACATGGAACTATTTCTAAAGACGTAAAGAAGGCACTATCTCAGCGCATGAAGTTCGACGCAGAAAATGCCACTGGATATATTAAGCAGTATTCGGAAGAGATTGTTGCAGCTACTAAGTAACTTGTTTTGTTTATAAATGGCTGTGTATAAACGGGAAAGTTTCCCGGTTATATGTTTTATTTTTTGATAATAAGGGTAAACTAAAACTTTGTGTTGGTGTACGCATGGTTTCATTAAGCGATGAAAGGCAAGGATATGCCATCTATTGACGTAAGAAAGTACTTTAAGATTTTTATTGGACTAGGCGCAGTTGTATTGTTTGCCCTTGGTGTTGTTATTGGTCGCTTTCTCCTTGGCGGCGGTGGAGCTACTGGTTCTTTGAACGGTCGTACCACACTTTCTGAGGGTGAGCTCAATACTCCCGTTGCTTCTTATACCTATAACGGTCAGACCAAAGAAGTAACTACTCGCGAGGTTATTGAAGCTACTTCAGGTCTTGATGCAGCAAAGCAGTCTGATGGTACGTATGCTGTTCCACCAGCGGATAAGATTATTGGCTATATCCGTAATGCTCTTGTTGTTGCTGAAGCCAAGAGTAAAGGTATTACCGTCACTGATGATGAGATTAATGAGTACATGCAGAATAACTTCAAGACAACCGATATAAGTAAGGTTGCTTCTGCATATAAGCTTTCTGAGGACGTTGCAAAGAAGCTTATCAATGATGCTGTCATCATGAAGAAGTATCGTGACAGTGTTCTGACCACAACTCTTCCAGATGCTCCAAAAGCACCAACTGCACCTGAGGATGGCAACTCTGAAACCACAAGCCAGGAGTACGCTCAGTACATTATTGGTCTTGCTGGCGATGAGTGGGATGCTAAGAACAACACTTGGGCTTCCCAGGACGGTGATTACTATAAGCAGCTTTCCGCTTATACAATCTCCAATGACTCTGCTTCTTACGCAGCCGCTCAGACTGCTTATAAAGTTGCAATGAGCAAGTACTCTGCTGTTGCAAGCAAGGCTTCTCAGGAGTGGTCACAGAAGATTAACGAGATTCTTGGTAAAGTATCCGTTACTGTTTACTCTCTTGCTCTTTAGGATTTGAAATTTAATGAAAGTTGCTATTAGCGCTTGTTTACTTGGCCTCCCCGTCAGATATGACGGAGGGGCCAAGTCTGTTTCTGCAGTACAAAAACTTGCTCAAAAAGTAAACGTTACAAAGATTTGTCCCGAGATTTCCGCAGGTCTTCCTGTGCCTCGTCCACCCGCAGAGCAGCGAGAAGGACGCGTTTGGCTCAAGGATGGCTCAGATGTTACAGACGATTTTGAGCGTGGAGCTAATATTGTGCTTAGTGCCGTTAAGCCTTCTGACATCACGCTCGCCGTTTTGAAGGCAAAAAGTCCGTCTTGTGGCGTGCATGAGATTTATGATGGTACGTACTCAGGAAAGCTTGTTTCTGGCGAGGGAACACTTACTCGTCACCTCTTAGAGGAGGGGATTTGCGTGGTTACCGAGAAAACCATTGAGAATGTAAGCCCATCTGTTGAGCATCCTGTTGCTCTTATTTTGGGAACCGGACTTGGCCATCTTGCTGATCTGGTAAAGCCAGTCCGTCGTATTGATTATCGTGACATTCCAGGTTTCCCTGTTGACGCTTCTCCTATGGCAGGTCATAGCTTTGAGGCAACTATTGGTACTATCGACAGCGTACCTGTAGTTGTCTATCCTGGTCGCGTACACCTCTATCAGGGCTATTCTGCAGCTGAGGTAACCTCTCTTGTTCAGCATGCCCATCACCTAGGCTGCAAAGACATTATTTTTGCAGGTGCAACAGGTGCTGTTTCTGGTAATGCAAAGACTGGTCTTGGTGTTATTACTGACCAGATTAACCTCACCGGAACCAATCCGCTTGCAGAGTGGGCAGGTCTTCGCGATGTCGAGACCCCATTTGTAGATATGAATGATGCCTTCTCGCCTTACCTGAGAACGCTTGCACGTGGCGTAGCAGATGACCTCAATATTGAGCTTAACGAGGGTGTTTTTGCTGGTCTTTTGGGACCAAACTTTGAGACTCCTGCAGAGGTTGCTATGCTTCGTAGCTTTGGTGTCTCATATGTTGGCGTTTCCACAGCTCTTGAGGTTATTATGGCCCGCGCTCTTGATATGAATGTGTTGGCTCTAACGCTTGCAGCAAACCCAGCTGGCGCTCACGGAACTACGCATAAGAGCGTTCAAGAGGCATCTGAGAAGTACGCAAATGATCTTGAGCGCCTTGTTCGTGGTGTTCTCGGGCTTCTTTAGTATTTCTGCTTGAATAATACAGGGCTTCCCCGTATAGTTGTTAGCGCGCTTTTGCACGCCAGCATAGCTCAGTTGGTAGAGCACCGCTCTCGTAAAGCGGGGGTCATCAGTTCGATCCTGGTTGCTGGCACCACTAACTATTAATAGCCGCCTTGTGCGGCTATTTTTATGCCCCAAGCGGTCGCTTATTGCTTCTGTCGCATAACCTTCATCACGCACGAGTACACTAGTCTTATATGATAGTTTGCGAAAAATGATAGAGCTGTGGCTGATTGGAGAAATATGAGAACTCCTAAACATCCGTATTTTTTTAACAACCGCGATTGGTATACAACGCCAGAAGATGAAGGTATCGACGATTTCTTTTTTGAAGACGGTCGCGGATATCACATTAAAGACGATGCGCCAGAAGAAGCAAAAAAGAGTTATGAAGAATTTTATGACACAGAAGATGTGAATTTTCCAGGGATACACTTTGGTTAAAGAGCCACAGCCAAATCCATGTGAAACAACTACACTGTGTTGGGTATAGACAAAGTAGTAGTAATTACTAACAAAAGGAGTTTTCATGGCTACTCAGAATCTTGAGCTTTTCTATAAGCCAACCTGCCCATACTGCCACAAGGTTATGTCCTTCATGGAGCAGAACAACATTGAGCTTCCTATGCATGACATTGTTGCTGATGACGCAGCTCGCGAGCGCCTCATTGAGGTTGGCGGCAAGCGCCAGGTTCCATGTCTGTTCATTGACGGCAAGGCAATGTATGAGTCCGGCGACATCATTAACTACCTCTCCGAGGTCTTCCATGTTTCTGGTTCAAACGATGATTCAGACGACGGCTCTGCAGCAGCTGCTTGCACTATCGGCGGCGCTTGCTCCTTCTAAGCTCATTGTCGAGAAACCCCTCTAGCAGACGGGTTTCTCGCTATATGCATTAAAACCCCTCTGTTCCAGTGTATGGATCAGAGGGGTTTTTACGTTTAAGCATTAATTGTTTTGCTAGTTTTTCATACGTGCTACGGCGTATTCGCTGATGAGCAGTAAGAAGAGGATGAGGATGGATGAGAAGCTGCCAATAACTGCGCCGTTAAGACCAGTAAAGCTGACCATCATCCAGATAATGGGGATGGATACAGCAAATGAAATGAGGTAAGCGCGCGTAACGGCTTTTTGAACTCGCATGATGGTGATGAGCTGGTACAAAAAGTCAATTGCAGCACAAAGTCCACCCGTGGCCACCATAATGCGTGCAAGTCCACGATATTGCTCAAAATCAACGCCATATAAGAAGCCGTTAAGAGGAATGCCAATGAACTCGACAAATGCGGCGGTACCAATGGTGACTACGGCAATGGCTCCAAACATTGCAAGTACAATCACGCCAAAGCGTTTCTTATTAGCGGGATTATGAATTGAGGTTTCTAGCAAACTAGCAAGCTTAAAGAGCTGTGGCCTATAGATGAGCGTAGAGATCATCAGAATAGTGTGAGCTGGGAAATAGAGTGCGTTAAAGTACAATTGATTGCTATAAGAAAGTGTGTCTTCCATAGCAAACTTTGGTAATGAATCAATAAGGTTGTAGAGAAAAAGTGCTAAAAAGAGAGGCCAGCATTGTGCAAAGATATCTTTGATGTTGGCAATTTTGAATCGGGCGCTTTTATCAGTCTCAAGAATAGCAAGGGGAGCAGAAACAAATATTAGGATAATAAGTGCACAAATACCCATGCCCCAACTTGCCCAGACAAGATTTCTGGTTACGAATAGTACAACAGTAAAGAGAATAAAACTGGTGCTGCACCTAAGAGCCTGGCTTAACCCAGCCAGGTAAAGCTTGTCTTTTTGCTGCAGGCGGCCTTCGTAGACATCTGCCATGCCGTCGACTGCTCTAAAGAGCAAAGCTCCTGTGCAGATAGAAAACATGGGCTCGGTGTAGCCTTTAAAGAAGCACCAAATAAGACCAGCTATCACCATGACAATGACGGTAGCTGCACGCTGAATCTGGTAATCGGAAAAACTACGTTGTTCGGTTAAGTCGGAAACCTGATAGGTACGAACACCGTATTGGGCAACAAATAACAAAAGCGTTGCCACAACAAACGCCATGGAGAAAAGACCTGCTTGCTCAATGCCAACAAGCTGGGAACAGACAACGGTCAGAAGTGGGAAAAGTGCACCCCAGGTACCTTGTCCAAGTGCGTTAAAGAGATAGTCCTGTGATGTTTGATGCGCTAAATATTGTTCATCTTGATTGGCAATATCACCAGAAACCACTGCAGAAAGAAGTCTGGTCCACCAAGTAACCACAATGCCAGGCTGACTCCCGTTTGCACTAGAGTCATTAAGTTCATAGCGGGGAGTGCGTAGTTGCTCTACCTGCTTATGTACGGAAGAATTGTTGTACGCAGTACGACTTTTCTTAAATGGATTGAGCATGTAAAACCTAAAATCTTCTTTAGTGTGGTCAGAAACTTTGACATATCAATTTTTGTTTGTTGTATCGATTGTAGTGCACCATGTACATTAGGTAACAGATTGACAAACAATCGTGCGTAGATTGTTACAAATGGGTATGGTAGATAGTACGTATTCTGAGTTGTGTGACGAAAGGATGAGCATGGCAGGCAGTTCTCAAGATTCAAATCTAGAGTCCAGCAATGCTTCTTTTGACGAGAAACCCATCGATAGTGTAGCAACTTCTGAGGTAGCTCAGTCGCTTCTTGAGCGACGTGGAAATGAGATTGCTGCTGCTCGCACCCTTATCCAGGCGCTTAAAGCACCAGCTCCGCTACGTGATAACCTTACCTTCTTTTTACGCTTGGTAAGAAAAGTGCTTGCTGAGTACAATCCAGATCTTCTTACTAGTTTTGATACGTTGCTGGTCGAGGCAATTAAGGCTGGACCAGATGATTTGTCTACAACTCGCGCACCTTTGTTACTTGAGGCAATTAATGCCGTACTCAAGGTAGATTCAGAGAAGGAATCACTTAACGCTTTCCTTCGTTTTGCCTCTACCATCGATAGCCTGAGCATGGAAGATTCTGTGCTTCTCATGCGTGCGTTTGTAACTTTTTTCCACTTGGCAAATCTCTGTGAAGAAAATTATCGCGTTACCAGTCTGCGTTCTCGTGAGGCTTCTGTTGATTCATCTTCTGCAGAAGACCCTATCAACGAGATAACTGTTGCGTATAGACAGCTCATTGACGAGTGTGGCGAAGAAGGGGCAAAGGCACGTCTTAATCGTCTTGAGTTCCATCCTGTTTTTACTGCTCATCCAACTGAGGCTCGCCGTAAAAATGTTGAACGTCGAATCCGCATTATTTCAGAGCTTCTCGATGAACGCCAAAGACTTGGTGGTCCTGCTCGTATGGAAAATGAGCGTCGCATGCTGCAGGAGATTGATGGCCTGTTCCGTACATCTCCTATCGGTCATAAAAAGCCAACTCCTTTGGAGGAGGCAGATACTGTCCTCAATATCTTTGATACCACCCTCTTTGAGATGGTTCCTTCGGTGTATCGCCGCTTTGATAACTGGGTACTGGGAGAAAACGCTGGCTGTGTACCACCTGTCTGTCCGCCGTTTTTCCGTCCAGGAAGCTGGATTGGCTCCGATCGCGATGGTAATCCTAACGTCACTGCTTTAGTTTCTCGCCAAGTTGCCGAGAAGTACCGTGTACACGTACTACAAGCACTGGCTGAAGCTACCAAGGAGGTCAGTCGAGGTCTGACGCTTGATGGTATTTCAACCCCAGCTTCACCTACACTTGCTAATCTTTGGGCGCAGCAGGTAGAGATGAGCCAGGCTCTGACGTCTCGCGCTGTTGATAAGGCTGGGTCTGAGTTGCATCGTGCGGCTATGCGCGTAATTTCTGGTCGACTCAGTGCCACCATTGAACGCAATGCTGACCTTATGTATCAAAACGCCGAAGAGTTTATTGCTGACCTGCGTGTTATTCAGGATTCGCTTGTTCAGGCAGGAGCTCGTCGTATTGCTTACGGTCCTATTCAGAGGCTTATCTGGCAGGCTCAGACCTTTGGTTTTCATTTGGTGGAGATGGAGTTCCGCCAGCACTCTTTGGTACACAAACGTGCACTTGCTGATCTTGAGGCACATCCATCAACTGCCGAGAAACCCGCCAAGCTTGATGCTATGACGCAGGAGGTACTGGATACCTTCCGCTCTATTGGATCAATTCAAAAGAAGAACGGCATTAACGCTGCTCGTCGCTATATTATTTCGTTTACGCAGTCTGCTCAGGATGTTGAGAATGTCTATAAGCTTGCACGTCTAGCGTTTGCAAATGAAGAGGACGTTCCTGTACTAGACGTTATTCCACTCTTTGAGCAAATTGAAGACCTTGAAAACGCCGTTGCTACACTTGACCAGGTAATTCAGCTTCCTGAGGTGCAGGCACGTCTTGCTCAGACAGACCGCAAGCTTGAGGTCATGCTGGGCTATTCCGATTCCTCAAAGGACGAGGGACCAACTACGGCAACGTTGGTACTGCATAAGACCCAGGCTGCTTTGGCAGAGTGGGCAGAGAAGAACTCCATTGACCTCATCTTGATGCATGGTCGTGGCGGTGCAGTTGGTCGTGGCGGCGGTCCTGCAAACCGTGCTGTTCTTTCTCAGCCCAAAGGCTCAGTCAACGGTCGCTTTAAACTTACTGAGCAGGGAGAAGTTATTTTTGCTCGCTATGGTGACCCAACGCTTGCCCGTCGTCACGTAGAGTCTGTTGCAGGAGCAACACTGCTTCAGATGGCACCTTCTATTGAGCAGAAGAATACCCAGACAGACGTCAAGTTTGCTTCGCTCGCTTCTGAGCTTGATAAAGCATCCAAGCAGCGTTTCTTGGAGCTCATTCACTCCGATGGCTTTGCTGAGTGGTTCTCGGTTGTTACCCCTCTGACAGAGATTGGTCTTCTCCCCATTGGTTCAAGACCTGCAAAACGTGGCCTGGGCGCCAAGTCTCTTGATGACTTGCGTGCTATTCCATGGATTTTCTCCTGGTCACAGGCTCGTATCAACCTGGCTGCTTGGTACGGACTGGGCAGTGCCTGCGAGGCAGTAGGGGATATCGAACGCCTCCGTGAGGCATATAGAGAGTGGCCGCTGTTTACTACGTTTATCGACAACATTGAGATGTCAATCTCCAAAATTGATGCTCGTATTGCAAGGCTTTATCTGGCCCTGGGTGATCGCCCTGAACTTTCGGAGATGGTTCTCTCCGAGATGTCGTTGACGCGCAAGTGGGTCCTTGCTATCACCGGTAACAAGTGGCCGTTGGAGAACCGTCGTGTGCTTGGTCCTGTTATCCGCCTGCGTCTGCCATTTGTTAATATTCTCTCGGTTACGCAGGTGCATGCCCTGTCGGAGCTTCGTATAAGGGATGACATGCTTACTCCAGAGGAACGTGCAAACATTACGTATTTGATTTTGTGCACCGTGTCTGGTGTTGCTGCAGGCTTACAGAATACGGGCTGATGTCACACAGCTTGCCGTAAGCTTGAGCAAACAATCGTTTATGTTTACGTAAAACTAGTATTATCTGAAATAAAGTTGCAATATTTACAAGGCGAGAAACCACTGGTAGACAGGGTTTCTCGCCTTATTTTTACTTTAATTATTAAATGAAAGTTGAATTACTTTAACTTTTAGTTGATACTAATGAAGTAAAAGTTCGAAAGAGCAAACTTAGTTTGCCTACGGTTATTTTGGGGGATGCATGGATACAGAAAAGACCTCACAGGGTCCTGCGAATTCTGGTCCAGTTCTTCCTCTTGCCATGCTTGGTGAGGGAGAGACTGCGTTGATCGTAACGGTTAAGGGTGCTTCTGATCTTCGCCAGCACCTCTCAACACTTGGTTTTGTTGAGGGCGCCGAGGTAAAGGTTATTTCACGTGTCAACGGTGACGTTATTGTCAGCGTTAAGGGCGCACGACTTGGACTGAACCGTCAGATGTCGTCGCACATCATGGTTTCTCCGCTCTAAACACTTTGTTGTATTGCGCTGCTGGTAAAACCCGCGGCTTTTAATACGTGTTTCGATGAAAGGAAGGTTATGGCAACTCTGAAAGAAGTTAAGGTGGGGGAGAGTTGCACGGTTGCTGCGCTAAAGGGTGTAGGCGCCGTGAAACGTCGCATCATGGACATGGGCCTTACTAAGGGCACTGAGGTTTACGTCAAAAAAGTAGCACCACTGGGAGACCCAATTGAGCTCACAGTTCGTGGCTACGAGCTTTCTATCCGCAAGGATGAAGCTGCAAGCATTGAAGTAGTAGACGTTCACAAGGTAGAGGAAGCCTAATGGCACAAAAGACTATTATTGGTCTTGCAGGTAATCCAAACTGCGGTAAGACCACCCTATTCAATGAGCTTACGGGCTCAAACGGCTACGTCGGCAACTGGCCAGGCGTTACCGTTGAGAAGAAGCAGGCAAATTGGCGTGCCGATAAGGACGTCACCTTTGTCGACCTTCCTGGTATTTACTCTCTGTCTCCTTATTCACCTGAGGAGCAGGTATCTCGTGACTACCTCATTAATGAGCGCCCAGACGCCATTATTGACCTTCTCGATGTTACCAACCTGGAGCGTAACCTCTATCTGACTACTCAGATTCTTGAGGCTGGTCGTCCAGTTGTCCTTGGTCTTAACATGGTTGACCTGCTCAAGGAGTCCGGTGACGTCATTGATACCAAGGAGCTTTCCAAGCAGCTTGGTGTTGAGGTTATTGAGGTTTCTGCACTTCGCAAAAAGAACATTGACACTCTGGTAAAAACGGCAATTAAGGCCGGCCAGGAGGGAACTCCTGCTGAGGGTGTTAAGTGCTTTACCCCAGAGGTTGAAGAGGCTCTTGGCAAGATTGCTACTGCAATCGAGGGCCTTGCTCCTGCAACTCTGACCCGTTGGTATTCCATTAAGGTCTTTGAGCGCGATGCAAATGCAATTGCTCCTCTTAACCTTTCTGCCGAGAAGACCGCTGAGCTCGAGAAGATCATTGCTGCAGTTGAGCAGTCTCGTGACGACGACGCTGAGTCCATCATCACTTCTGACCGTTATGAGTGGATTGCTGGCGTTATGGCAGCTTGCGTCAAGAAGGCTCCAAAGCAGCTGACCACTTCCGAGAAGATTGACCGTGTTGTTACTAACCGTATCCTTGGTCTTCCAATCTTCGTTATCATCATGGCTCTTGTGTACTTCATCTCCATCTCTACTGTTGGTACGGGAGCTACTGACTGGGTTAACGATAACCTGTTTGACAAGGGTTTCCACTTCATGGGTATCGGCGACGCTGAGTACAATGAGGCAAAAGATGAGTTTGACTCTCATCACTATGGTGACCAGATCGACGCTTATCTCAACGCAGCTGACGAGGCTGGTATTGATACCACTGAGGTTCGTGCTGCAATCGAAGCTAAACAGTGGGATTCTGACGCTATCACCAGCTTTGAGGCAGAGACTGCCAAGAAGAACGTTGTTGCTCTGAGCGCACCAGTTCATGACGAGGATGGCAACTTCGTTGATACTGACGACAATCCTCTTAAGCTTGACGCTGACGGCAAACCAATTCTTGCTGAGGGTCAGGAACTCCAGACTCTTGGTGGCGTAACTGCCGCTGGTTTTAAGACTGCTGTTGAAGGCGCTGCTACTGAGCCAGATGCTTCCCAGTACGGCATGTATGTCCCAGGTATTCCTGATCTTGCTCGCGGTGCTCTTGCAAGTGCTGGCGCAAGCCCCCTTGTCACTAGCCTTGTAGTTGACGGTATTATTGGCGGCGTTGGCTCTGTCCTTGGCTTTATCCCACAGATGCTTGTTCTGTTTATCATGCTGTGCTTCCTTGAGGACTGCGGTTACATGAGCCGTGTTGCCTTTGTTATGGACCGCGTGTTCCGTCGCTTTGGCCTGTCCGGCAAGTCCTTCATTCCACTTCTGATTTCTTCTGGCTGTGGTGTTCCTGGCGTTCTTTCTACTCGTACCATTGAGAACGAGAAGGACCGCCGTATGACTGCAATGCTCACCACCATGATTCCTTGCTCTGCAAAGCAGCCAATCATTGCTTTGGTTATGGGTGTTCTTATTGGTGGCTCTTCTGCTTGGTGGGTTGCTCCTGCTTTCTACTTCCTTGGCGTTGCAATGATTGTTATTTCTGCAATCATGCTGAAGAAGACTAAGGCATTTGAGGGCGAGCCTGCACCATTTGTTATGGAGCTTCCTGATTACCACATGCCTTCTATCAAGTCTTGGGCAATGCATGTTTGGGAGCGTATCTCTGCATACATCCTTAAGGCTGGTACCATCATCTTCGCAGCGGCTATTGGTATCTGGGTTCTTTCCAACTTTGGTTGGGCAACCTGGGATGGCGCAAACGGCGTCTTTGGTTACCTTCCAGGCATTGAGGGCGCTCCTGAGAATGTCATGGACTTCTCCCTGCTTGCAGCTGTTGGTGGTTTCATCGGCGTTATCTTTGCTCCTCTTGGATTTGCAAACTGGCAGGCAACTGCAGCTTCCATCTCCGCTCTGATCGCAAAAGAGAACCTTGTCTCTACCTTTGGTGTTCTCTACGGTCTTGGTGATGCAAGCGAGAAGTCCGTTACTATGTGGTCTGGCTTCGCTGGTATGTTCACCGATGCTGGTGGCATTCTTCACGTTGGTGCAATGTGCGCGTTTGTTGCATTCAATATGCTTGACGCACCTTGCTTCGCTGCGATTGGTTCCATCCGTCGTCAGATGAATGACTCTAAGTGGTTCTGGTTTGCTATTGGTTATCAGTGCACTTTTGCATGGATTGTTGGTCTTATCATCAACCAGTTCTGGGAGTTCTTCGTTCTTGGTTCCTTCGGTGTCTGGACTGTTATTGCTTTTGCCTTCTTGGCAGCAATTCTCTTCCAGCTCTTCCGTCCTGCTCCAAAGTGGGATAAGAAGGACGACAAGATCCTTACCAACCTTACCGAGGTTGCAAAGGCATAAGCTACTACGAGCTGAGTACGCTGACCTGATCCCCCGCACCAATTCGGAGCGGGGGATTTTTTGTGCCAATTTAAAAAGCGCATCAGAGGCAGGTATGTTTGAAAAGGTCATTCAAAAACAAGGGCGAGAATACACGTTTATCTCGGACTTTTTTGATGTAAGATAAAAATCCATAGACATGTAAACTTAGTCTAACTTTTTGTAGAGTTTACGAAATTAGATAAAAAAACTGAAAAGATTCTTGTAAGTTTCCCTCGGTTAACTTACTATGTACTTAAGCAATTCATTTGCTTGCTTTATTCAGGTTCCCGTAGCTCGGAGAAAGACCCTCTCCCTTTCTTGCGAGCGTAGAACACGAGCCGCTGACTCTGGGTGTCAGCGGCTCGCCCCTTTTTAAGATGTATTTACTTGCTTTTAGTGCAAGTCTCTGTCTTCTTCATGTTCAGAAAGATCGCTTGTATCGCGGTCCAAAAGAACCGAGACGTTCATGTCAGGGTAGGCTGCTTCTACTTCATGAATAATATCGTGGACGATCTGCTTACCGTCATAGCCAAACTCAATGACTGCATCAAAGGCCATAAATTGATTTTCAATGTCAGCAATAAAACCATGAACTTGAAGAACACCTTCATGAGCTAAAGCCATTTCAGTTACTTCAGTACGCATCTTTACAATGCGATTATCGGTGGTGTTTCTCGCATAAATACCAATGGCAGCAATGATTATTTTGCCTGATGTCTGCTTGTAAATCTCTGTACTCAGACGCCTAGTCATCGTATCAATCTCAATAGCTGAAGTGGTATCAAGAACCTCAGTGTGGAATGAGCCAACAAATTTATCTGGGCCATAGCTGTGGATAATAAGGTCGTAGACGCCTTCTGCGTCTGGATCCTCTTTCACAATGTTGTAAATAAGTGTTGAAAGAGCAGCGTCAGGACGCATGCCAATAATTTCTTTGATAGATCCCTGTAACAGCTCAATTGAAGCTTTAATGATAAACACAGAGATAATAACGCCCACATATGCTTCAAGACTAATTTTTGTAAAGATAAAGATAAGCGCAGCTGTTAAAACAGAAGTGGAGAGTGTAGCGTCAAAAAGTGCATCTGAACCCGATGCAATAAGGGTGTCGGAGTTTACGCGATTACCTACAGAGCGGACGTAGTGACCCAAAATAATCTTTACGAGCACAGCTACTGCGATGATGACTAAAGATAGGGGACTATAGTCTGGAGTAACAGGATCCATGATGCCTTGGATAGATTTAATAAGTGAAGAAATACCTGCATACATAATGATTGCAGCAATTACCGTTGTGGTGATGTATTCGATGCGTCCGTGTCCAAAGGGGTGCTCGCGATCAGCTTTTTTGTTAGAGAGTTTTGTTCCCACAATGGTAATGATTGATGAAATTGCATCGGAGAGATTGTTCACCGCATCAAGAGTAACGGCAATTGAGTTAGATAAAATGCCCACAGCTGCTTTGAATGCCGCAAGTGCAACATTGGCTGTAATGCCAATGGCGCTCGTGCGTACAATGGCAGTTTCACGTTCAGAAGAGGTAATAGTTACCTGTGATTGGGTCATAGTAAATCTAGCTTTCCCTAACATTAGAAAGAACCTTTAAAAGCAATCGTTTAAGCTCAGCGCCCTCTTCGGTCGAGAGATTAACGCATGAGCCAATTTGATGTGGGACTATTTGCATTTCTCGCCTAAGGTCTTTGCCT
>ERZ772960.497-NODE-497-length-35601-cov-4.441709_pt1 | contig 35601 bp, 26 predicted proteins | sample MGYA00580678_ERZ772960 | MGnify/ENA primary metagenome ERZ772960 (study PRJEB29015, sample SAMEA2737930) | human oral metagenome | biome: human oral; feature: human-associated habitat; material: dental | place: China | collected 2059 ... | reverse complement strand
CTTTTCACTTTTGCAACGAGCCTGCAAGCGGCTTGCGGGCGGAGGTGATGTCTTTCTCGACAAACAAAATCGGCAGCTATGCGTAGACTTTTGTTTGTAAGACTACAGCACAGCTGCCGACTTTTCTATCGTGGACTCAGAAAGAATCCGACGACGCTTACTTGGCGTAAGATACGGAGCGAGTCTCGCGGATGACGGTAATCTTCACCTGCCCCGGATAGGTCATCTCGTTTTGTATCTTGGTGGCAATCTCTCCGGAGAGAGCCTCGGTTTCCTTATCATCCATCTTGTCTGCCCCCACAATGACGCGAAGCTCTCTACCGGCCTGTATGGCATAGGTCTTGGTGACGCCCGGATAGCTCATGGCGATGGCTTCGAGGTCGTTGAGACGTTTGATATAGGCTTCTACGATTTCACGGCGAGCACCCGGGCGGGCGCCGGAAATGGCATCGCACACTTGCACGATGGGTGCCAGCAGTGTATTCATCTCTATCTCGTCGTGGTGGGCGCCAATAGCATTGCAGATGTCGGGTTTCTCTTTATACTTCTCGGCTATCTTTGCTCCATAGAGCGCGTGGGGCAGTTCGCTTTCTTCATCAGGCACTTTACCGATGTCGTGCAACAGTCCGGCACGTTTGGCTTTCTTGGGATTCAACCCTAATTCCGATGCCATGATGGCACATAGGTTTGCCGTCTCACGTGCATGTTGAAGCAGATTCTGACCGTATGAAGAACGGTATTTCATCTTTCCGACGATGCGGATGAGTTCGGGATGCAAGCCGTGAATACCCAAGTCAATCGTAGTACGCTTGCCTGTTTCTATGATTTCGTTGTCTAACTGTCTTTTCACTTTCGCTACGACCTCTTCGATACGGGCGGGATGGATGCGGCCGTCGGCCACGAGTTGATGCAATGCCAGACGACAAACTTCGCGACGGATGGGGTCGAAAGCTGAAATGACGATGGCTTCGGGTGTATCGTCTACCACAATCTCCACCCCCGTAGCAGCTTCCAACGCGCGGATGTTGCGACCTTCGCGACCGATGATGCGGCCTTTCACTTCGTCGTTGTCAATATGGAACACACTGACGGAGTTTTCAATGGCCGTTTCGGTGGCAACACGCTGAATGGTTTGTATGACAATCTTCTTGGCCTGCTGATTGGCATTGAGCTTTGCCTCGTCCATAATCTCGTTGATATAGCCGGCAGCATTGGTCTTGGCTTCATCTTTCAGACTTTCCACCAATCGGTTGCGTGCTTCTTCGGCACTCAATCCGGAGAGCTCTTCCAACTTCTCGCGCTCGAGGCTCTGCATTTTGTCTAACTCTTCCTGTTTTATTCGCAACAGCCTTTTTTCGTTTTCAAAACGCTGCTGATTTTGCTCCATTTCCTGCCGGCGACGCGACAACTCATCCTGTCGCTGGTTTAACGACAATTCGCGTTGCTTGAGTTTATTCTCACTCTGCTGTATGTGCTGGTTGCGCTGTTGCACTTCTTTCTCCAGCTCACTCTTTTTGTTGAGAAACTTTTCTTTTACTTCCAGCAGTTTCTTTTCTTTCAATACTTCGGCTTCCTTTGTGGCAGCTTGTATCATTCCGTTGTATTTCCCTTTAATGATGTAACGGAATATCATGTATCCTACGACACCTCCGACGAGGAGGCAGGAGGCAGCAATAATAATAGTTGATGTCATTGAATGTTATATTTATGTTCGTATATTGAGTTTAATTTATGGACAATCATTTCCGGCGAGCGGGGCAAATATCAAAAACACGATGGAGTGGAAATGTGAAGAAATGACAGGGCATTGTGTGCTTACACAGCTATTCCCTATCATCCAAAGCCTTTTCTATTTCCGAAGTCAGCTTACCAAGAAGTTCATTAACAGGTGTCATATCGTTGCGCTTGGCTTCACGTGCATATCTAAGAGCAATATCAATGAGTGCCATATAGTGAATAATCTTTTCGCCCTTGCGCCCTCTGTATACTTCGGCGTAAGAGCTGATGGTACTCGTGATGAGTTTCGCCGCATTGCGGTACAGTTCTTCGTCTTCTCGAGGAATTGTAACCTGTATATCTTCGTCGTAGATATGCAGTGTGATATTAAGTTTCTCGTTGTTGATTCCAGCCATTCAGCCGCTTATTTCTCACTCAGAAGTGTGATACATTTATTGATGTCTCTGATGAGCTTGCTGATTTTCTTCTTGGAAGTTTCCATGTCGTCGTCCGTGATTTCAATCATCCTGGCCATCTTCAGACTGTTGTACTCGTGTTGCAGATGCTCTAATTGGCGCGTGAGTTCGGCAATTTGTGCCTCTTTCTCTTCCACAGCGATACGCAGTTGCTTTTTCTCTTGTGAGATTTCCTCGTAGCGAAGAATCATCTGTCGGATACGCGTTGTGAATTGTACCAGTGCATTTTCGTCTGCAATCATATCCTACAATTGGGTTACAAAATTAGTTGAATTAATCGAATATGCCAAATAAAAGATTGCATTTCACGGTATGCTGCAAGGTAGATAGCCTCACCTGCGACCTCTTATTTCTTCCCGTCGTCGGCAGGCTTTGGTTCCTTCTTTGCCAGCATAACCACATGGAAGACGAACTCGGTTATCCAACCTTGCGAGAATCCCAAACGGGCATTGTACTTGCGAATACCGATAACGGTTTTCATCACGCCCGCATCATCAAAGTCGTTTTTGTTCAGAATATCCGATACAGTCTTCTCTGTCATGGAGTGAATGGCCTTTTTGAAGAACGATGGTACGCGCAATTTAAACTTCATCAAATTGCCCATGAGCATCATAATATCTTGACTGAAGGCCTGAAACTGGAGGAGATAGGTCTGCGCATCCTGCATCTTATGGCAATTACGACGGATACTCTGGTCGATTTCCTTGAAGAAACTGTCATCCATTTTGTAGAGTTCCTTCATCATCTTTTTGCAGTGGGTTTTCTCTCCTATCCCCAATTTGTTATTCACCGTCGGAACTCGCAGCGTTGCTTTAAATGTGCGTAAATCCGGTAAAACGGCAAGGTTTGTGATACCGAGACCGGCTGCCAGCGATGCCTGAAAGTAAACGCGTATCAGCGTCATAAAGTCTTCCATTCCTCCCACTTTGGCATGGCCTGCACCACGTTTACCGAATAGATTTGAAAATATACCCATATTTTTATAGATTTCTTGTTTTAACACTGCAAAGTTACTTTAAATCCACGGAATCACAAAACAAAACAGATGCAAAGTGAAGGCGGACATAAGATGCTTTCTAAAAGTTTTCGAGGCAATTTCCGACAGGAAAGCAGCTCAAAAACATGCTGGGAGCAAATCTCCGACCGGAAAACAAATGCCCGATACCTCGCTGTTGAAATCGGGTATCGGGCAGTATGCGGTCAGTTACTGTTCATAAACTCTTGCAGTATGTCACAATGTGTGATGTAGTCTCGTTGTGTCTTGTCTCGTCTTACGCAAGCAGCCAATTCACGATAAGCGGGATAAACGGGCGAGTACGGAGGGATGTCGGAGAACCACTCACCATGCTCGTAGGTGCAGCCCCATACCTCAATTTGATAACAGATGTAGGCGATGGCAAAGAGGCTTTTCGCCTGCAAGTCTTTGTCTTTGCTCTTTTTGCTGATGTTCAGATAAGCAATGGCTGTAGCAGCAAAGTCCTTTTCGTTGACACGCGCACTGTCACCCCAACTCTGCGTATTGTGCGTCAGATACCAGCAGTCGCCATAACAGGAGGCTTGGTAGTAGCGTGTGGCCAAATCGTAGGCCATGCCACGCTTGCCTTCTCCCTCGCGGGCGAGCGAGAACCGACGCTCTAATTGCAGCATCTCGCGGCAGAAGTTTACTTTGGGATTCTCCGTCATATTAGGGCGATCGGCCGTTTCATCGCTATCCTGTTCGGGTGCCCGTTGCCTCACGAACCACCGCTCCTTTTCATAGTCACGGCCATCGGCATAAAACGAAATATCTGCAGCATTGACATTTTTCATAGAAACCCTTTCGAGATATGTGAGTGCCGTGGCAAAATCCCCCCGTGCGATGTACTTTGTGCCGATGAGATCGTTGAACATATCATCGCCTTTATAGATACGCGAGAATGCGAACCGCTCGGTTGCATTTGCGGGCGTGCCGGCAATGTAACGGAAATAATCGCGCAACTCGTCGGCAGTCATTTCGTCGAGCAATTCCGTATATTCCCACCCGAAATAGTGATACTCGCTGTTCTCGGTGTCGATATCACTGCTTTCTTCATTGAACTCATACTGTTCTACGGGCAAACTCAATTCGTCCATCATACCGATAAGGGCGACGGCCAACGGTTTCTGTCCGCCGTCATACAGTTTTGTTTTCAGTTCGTTATAGACAATGCGGTCGAGTACGCCGTTGAAATAGGCATTCTTCTGTTCCTTTCCCTGCTTAATCAACCACGCAAACTCTGTAGAGAGGTAATCGTAATAGGCGTTATCCAAGGGCTTGGCAGCTGTGGAAATCAGCAGACGTATGCAGCGGATGCTGTTTTTCGTGCGGGTATCGGTCTGCATTTGCATGGCCTTGTTGATCGCTTGCCAAGCCTCGTCGTTACTATCCATATCATAATACAACATCGCTGAAACGGCCAACCACATGGCTTTGTTGCGCACGGCAGGATGATGCAACACGTCCTTCTCGATAAACGAAAGGAGGGCGACTCTGTCATCCTCGCGTGCTTTGTCGTCGGCTGCATCTGGGTCTGCCTCATAGCACGAGTTGCTTCCATTGATGAAATACTGCACAAGATAGGTCAACGCCGGCGAGTTAGGGTCTTCCTTGTAAATCGTTTGTATGCCGGCAATGTTGCGATATTTCCGCAGTGCCCAACGCACGCTCACCCAGTCGCCCTGCTCGACATAGATATCGCAAGCGCGGCGAAACGCTCCGGTATGGAGCAAGGCGTTGGCATAGAGGCTTCGCATCATATCGCGGTAAACGCCTTTCGGGCAATCGGCAGCCGTTTGCAACCAGTAGGTGCGATTGGTAGCATACTCACCCAACAGCAGATTGGCACGCATGTAGAGCAGTGCATATTGGGCTTTCATGCGAGTGCCTTTGTAGGAAAGCCCCACGGTCTGCATGTTGCGAAGGATGCGTTTTCGCTCAGTTAACTGCTGCTTGGTGGGATATTCCCATACGTCAGACAGTTCTTCGCAGATGCGGTTGTACTTCACTGTCTCTTTCAAATACGTTTCCATTTCGACATCACCCTTTCGGCGGGCAGCAGCAAACAGACGTTTACAATTGTTTTCAAAAAAGTAAGCGGCTTCGGAATACACAGGCTCGCGCTTCCACTGCGCGCGCACGGAGCCTTCGCCCACATACTTCAGCCAATAGTCCACCAATTGCTTTTGAAACAAGAGGCGGGCATCGCCGGAATCGTTGTCGTATTCGTCGTTGTAAAAGATATTAAACACATTCGTATCGTGCGTAAAATACTCACCTGCACAGGCCATTCCGCGCAGGCACGATAGAACGAACAAGATGTTAAGGATGATAAATCTTCTCATATTCGGATGGATTAAAACGGGTCAGATTATCGGTACTCATATCGTAGAGTATGATTTCGTTGTTGGCATCGGGACGCATGGCTTCCACGGCATTGCGGGCATCGATGATGTCGCCTAGTGCAGGCATTCGGGTAATGATGCTATCTGTTGAGAGAATGGGATATTCGTCTTTGCTGTGGATCACGCCTACGAATCGACCACGGCGGAACAACAGACGGAACTTAAAGAGCGGATAGGCTGTGTTCAATGTCAGTGCATATCGCTTCAGATGTCGCAGATAGGGACGTACCACCGCCATGTCAAGAATGGGCTTATGGTCATCAAGTCGTCTGAAATCTCCGGTATTATACATCATCAACGTGCCTCGCTCCACTGGCGGAACCTCCATAGAGAGCTGATGTAGGCGGATGGTGGTCGACAGCACGATGCCTTGTTGTGCAGCCCGTTCGCGTAGCTCACGCAGAAAGTCGTAATAACGCTGTCGGGTGGAGGCTGTCCAGTCGCAGTCTATTTGCAGTTCGCGAATCTTTGGAATGTCGTTTGTCTCGTTCATTTGTAGCACCCGTTTCAGCAATTTCTCCGCTAAATCGGGTACCTCGTGCCGCATGCAGTCGTTCAATATATAGATGGTGGGCACTATTTCTATGCCTTTGGGTATCGCGGAGCGGAAGTCGATGGTGGCATTGGGCACGGCTTGTCCCTCGCGGTTGTCTACTACATCGAAGTATCTCACATAGAGACGACTGATGCGATGTGTCGACAGAAAGGCCTGCTGTGTGCTGTCTAAAGCAAACGTAGTGCTCCAATAGTAGGCTCCACGTACCATTTCTGTCTCATGTCCTGTGTTGCAGGAGACCACGAACAGCAGACTCATGCCCCATAACAATTGTTTCTTCATTGCATTGCAAATATACATTTTTTCCGTCACTCCCTGACCTAATCGCATCAGTTTCTCATTTTCGGTCTACATCGTCCCCTCATATTCCCTCCTTCCTATCTCATTGCTCATAGAAAAGGGTGCGGATATTCTAAATCCACCTCCTTTTCTCATACTCTCTTTTGTGTTGTCTGTAGATGCATCGATGCTTTTATGTCGGCCGAAAGATACTTTTAATCTGTAACTTTTTACCCCGTTTTTGTTTTGATTCTTTAGTATTTGATACTCAAAAGTTTGAGATTACAATTTGGAAGGGTCGTAAAGTTACGATTGATAAGTCGGCATCTGTACCCTGTACAAATGCCGGTTGTTCTATGTACAGGTGGCGTTTGTACATGGAAGGTCGGCAACCTTTCTTGGCTCAAATCGTATTCTTTAGTGATTGAAAGGCAAGTGCTGAAATGGAGCTCGCTATTCGCTTCGCACAGCGAACTTCGTTTCCAGAGCTTGCGTTGTATCTTATGTCATTATAAGTATGGTATTGAGAATATCCTCTTTATCCTAACGGAGATAGTTGAGCGGCAGTGGATGTCTGTTGGACTGCACTATCGGTTGAGCAGCGGATAGGCAGCTTGCAGAAGTTTGTTTCGCAGTGCCGCCGGATAGTTGGGATGGGTTTCCACAAATGTTTCCACAATGTGTTTAGCCTCGTCGCTGTCGTGTCCTGCGAGCAACGCCACGACCCAGTCTTTTGCAAAGAATATGTCGCCTGTGCGTTGCACCTCTTCCAGCACGTTTAATCCGGGCAGGATGTATTCCAAAGCCTGTTGTTGCCGCAACGGATGGTTGAGTAGTGAGAGTAGCGATGCTGCCCAAGGCTCTACCTTTCGGTTTTCTTTCTTGAGCAAGGAGCGAAACAGTGCCCGTCTCTCCTCCACATCGGGTGTGCAGGCACGGCTGATGAAGTCGAATTCTTCCTTACGGTCGGCACTTGTAAGTCGGCTCCTCTGTGTATCGAGAATGGCGCGCCACTCTGCCGGGCGGCGGATGGCAAGTTGGTAAGCGAGGCTTGTATAGTCGCGCTCATTCAGTTGCTTGTTGCTTTGTTGCTGCCATACGTCATAGAGATGGGCAATGAGGGTTGTGTCGGTAGCTAAGCTGAAGAGCGACCTCACCAGCCTTTGCCGGCACGACACGAGGGAATGGGAGAGGCTCATATACCACATTTTACGCTCCATTTGTAGTCTCGGTTCACCATGAAGACGGCTCATGACCGACGACAGATAGTTGCAGCATGCCGATGCTACCAGCGGGTCTTGCTCCCATTTCAGGCCTCGAAGCAGCGAACGAGCAGCTTGTTCGTCGGAACAACGGTGCATCAGTCGGTTTTCATAGATATTCATGAGGGCAGCCATGCGTGCTTCGGCACTCTCTTCCTCTGCCCATGTGGCAAGGAGGTAGTTCAATGCGCGGTCATCGAGAACGAAACGTCCGTAGGCACTGCCGTCGCAGTTGGGTATCACGAAGCGCAGTCTGTCTGACACGGGTATGCGTACATCGCCCTGTCCCATGGTCACTTCCTTTATTTCGTAGGGTGTCTGTGGATGTATTTGAGCATCTTTTTTATCCGTTTGTTCGTCGTCGTTATATACAAGTTTCAGCTTCAGTCGCTGTGTCCATCGGCAGCCTCTGCCGTAAGGATCGGTTTCCCGCACCGTAAGTATGCCGTCTTTCGCCTCGCACGAAATCGTAGGCAACCCTTTTGATTTCACCCATACATCGTTGAATTGTAGTACCCGCGGGTCTTTCTTTGCGAAGATGTTTACCAGATTGTCCCATGTAGCATTGCCATAGGAATAGGTTTTTAAGTATTTGGAAAGGCCATCGCGGAAGTTCTTTTCGCCGATAGTCTCTTCGAGTTTGCGCATCATGACAGGAGCTTTGCAGTAGATGATATTGCCGTAGAGCAGGCCTGCGTTGTTAAGATTATCAAGCGGTTGCTGAATGGGGTGTGTGCCCTGTGTGCGGTCTTCGGTAAGGGCACGTGTCTGATAGGAGCGTAGGAAATTGAGCGGATGGTCGATGTCGGGATATAAGGGCTGCATGATTTTGGCAGCCAAGTAGTTGGCAAAAACCTCTTTTGTCCATACATCGTTGAACCAACGCATGGTTACGAGGTCGCCAAACCAGTAATGAGTGGTTTCATGTGCAAGGAGTTCGGCGCGTCGGAGCAGCTCATCAGGTGTGGGCGTGGGGCCTAAGAAGATGGAGTTATGCTTGTAGAGCACGGCTCCCGGATGCTCCATCCCCCCGAATTGGAAGCCCGGAATCATGATGAAATCGTATTTTTCAAACGGCATCTTTATACCGGTGTAGTCTTCCAACCAGCGTTTGGAGTAGGCAATCTGCCGAAAAACTTCGGGTAATTGAGAAACTTTTGCAGTGTCGGTCTCGCGATAATAGGCTGTCATAGGGAGACCGTCGCATACGGTAGATGTCTTTTGGAAACGTCCGACCACGAAAGAAAACAGATAGGTAGGCAGAAGTCGGGTCGTACTAAACGTGTATCGCATGCCTTCAGAGGTAGAAACAGAGTCGACGATGGCCGTGTTGGACACCGCACACCAACCGTTTGGTACGGTCAGTGTCAGCGTAAACTGTGCTTTCAGATTAGGTTGGTCGAAGCAAGGGAACAGCATTCGTGCCTTGTCGGGTACTAACAGCGTGTAGAGAAAATCGGTATGGCGGTTTAAAGCCTTGTCGCCTGCTGCGAACTGCAACGCAACGGTGTTCTTGCCTTTTCGTACAAGCGAGCGAGGAAGCACTATATGCTCGTTTACTACGGTGGCGTTGGTTTTTTGTCCGTTTACCATGATGGTGTGGAGTTGGTTGGCATCGGCTTGGAAATCGAGTACCACTCGTCGGGTCTTGCTGACGAATGAGATGATGGCTTCTCCCTTGACAACACCTTCTTTAGGTATGGTGAAGTTGAGGTGGTAGGCGGGTTGACTGATGGTCTGTTCCCGTAGGTCAGCCAATTTCAGTGGAACACCTCGTTCCTCTTGTGCCGTAGCGGGCAGAAAGGGAATGAATAAGAGGGTTAAGAGGATGGCGGATAATAAAAGGTAAGGATGTGCTTTTTGTGTAGTCATATCTTTGTTTTGTAGGTATTACATATCGGAGTTGTCTTTGTTACAGAAGTAGTTCGCGCACCTCTGCATTGTTCATCTTCATGATTTCATTCATCGGCTTGTCGAAGTACACACTCTGTATGGCTTTATTGATAATGCCGTGACCGACGGCAAGCACGGTACAATTGGGAAAAGTCTGTCGCAGGAAGCACAGAAACTTGTGGGCACGTGCACGCAGCGCATCGAGTGTTTCAACGTTTTCCGGCCACTGACGGCCTTTCAAATCAGGTATAAACGCACCGGTAAAGTCACCCCAATCTCTCTCTCTTAGGAGTGGAGTAGTAGTCACTTCTTTTCCGTGAGGTTCAGCAATCACACGGCATGTGTCGATAGAGCGTTTCAGGTCGCTTGAAAGGAAAGCATCGATAGGCTCATCCCTTAGTCTGTCTCTTACGTCGCATGCCTGCTGTAGACCATGCTCAGTGAGTTCACCCTGACATTGGCCTTGAAGTATCTGTTTTACATTGTCTATCGTCTCTCCATGACGAACCAACCATAGTCTTGTCATCTTGTTTTCGGTATTTGTGTGGTGGCCATTTATATGCGTGTTGATACATTTCTGGCTTTTCGGTACATGAATTTCAGCACAAAAGTATAAAAAAGATTGCTCATATAAGAGATAGTTCGTACTTTTGTCCGCATAAATATCACCAACGAACGGAAAAGAAATGAAAGTCATACAGAGTATTTATGTGCGCGCATTGTGTGCTATTGTAGTAGGCGGATTGCTGATTATGTATCGTGAGGAGACCGTAACTTGGCTCACGGTAGCCATCGGTGTATTATTCTTTCTCTCGGGTATCGTATCCTGTGCCACCTTCTTTGCCTTGCGCAGAGCTTCCAAAGATACCTCAGACGGCGAAACGTTGGAAGAGTCGTCATCTGCTGTCCGTCCTGCATATCCCATCGTAGGTGCGGGAAGTCTGATATTAGGTGCCATTCTTTCACTGATGCCTGACACTTTCATTGCTTGGCAGGTATATCTTTTAGCCGCCCTTCTCATCCTCGGAGCACTCAACCAATTCGTAGGATTAGGCTCGCTTACGAAATATTGTCGTATAGGGCTCTTCTATTGGATGCTGCCGTCGTTGGCACTTCTTGTGGGCATCGTGGCTATTGTGAAACCGTCTTTTATTGCCAGCGCACCGCTTCTTATCATAGGATTAACTATGATTCTTTACGGAGTGACCGAATGTCTGAACGGTATTAAATCTCATTCTGTCAGGCGAAATATCGCAGCAAAAGCTGCGGAAATACCCCTTTCGGACGACGAGAATAGTGCTTCCGTTACCGAATAGCTTGTTTTCGGTAATATAAAAGGATGGCACTCTTCCCTGTGAGTGTCATCCTTTTTTAGCGATTACCAATCCTTTTCCTGTTCCTTTGGCATACTATTTGTTTATGATATGGCAAAAAATTAATGACGAAAAAACAAATATCATTATGGCAAAAGGCAACATTGGGGTAACAACCGAAAACATATTCCCCGTTATTAAGAAGTTTTTATACTCAGACCATGAAATCTTTCTGCGTGAAATGGTTTCCAATGCGGTAGACGCTACACAGAAGATGAAAACGTTATCAGAACGTGGTGAGTATAAAGGAGACTTGGGTTCGCTCACCGTTTCTGTGCAATTGAATAAAGAAAAGAAAACCATCACCATCAGCGACCATGGCCTTGGTATGACAGAAGACGAGATAGATAAGTATATTAACCAAATAGCTTTCTCTGGCGTGACAGACTTCTTGGACAAATACAAGGACAATGCCAATGCCATTATCGGTCATTTCGGACTTGGTTTCTATTCGGCTTTCATGGTAAGCGACAGGGTGGAAATCATTACTCGTAGTTATAAAGAGGATAGCAAGGCCGTGAAATGGAGTTGCGATGGTTCCCCCGAGTATGAGGTAGAAGAGGTGGACAAGGCAGAGAGAGGTACGGACATCGTATTGCACATTGCCGATGACTGTAAGGAATTTTTAGAGAAAGAACGCATACAGGCACTTCTGAACAAATATTGTCGATTCATGGCCGTGCCCATTGCTTTCGGAAAGAAGACAGAATGGAAAGATGGAAAGCAGGTGGAGACCAGCGAGGACAATATCATCAACGATGTCGCCCCCCTTTGGACGAAGGCACCGAGTACGTTGAAAGATGACGACTACAAACAGTTTTACCACACATTATACCCTATGCAGGATGATCCGCTCTTCTGGATTCATCTCAATGTGGACTACCCCTTCCATCTTACAGGAGTGCTTTACTTCCCTCGTGTGCAATCGAATCTCGACTTGCAGCGTAACAAAATTCAGCTCTATTGCAATCAGGTCTTTGTTACCGACCAAGTAGAGGGTATCGTGCCCGAGTTCCTGACATTGCTTCATGGAGTCATCGACTCACCCGACATCCCGTTGAACGTGAGCCGCAGCTATCTGCAAAGCGATGCCAATGTGAAGAAAATCTCATCGTATATCACCAAGAAAGTGGCCGACCGTCTTAACACGCTTTTTAAGGAAGACCGTAAGGACTATGAGAAAAAGTGGGACGATTTAAAGATATTTATCAACTATGGCATGCTGTCACAAGAAGATTTCTATGATAGAGCCAAAGAGTTTGCACTCTTTAAAGATACGGAAAACAAGTTCTTTACCTTTGAGGAGTATAAAACGCTTATCAAAGACAGCCAGACCGACAAGGACGGACAGCTCATTTATCTGTATGCCACTAACAAAGAAGAACAGTATAGTTATATTGAGGCTGCTAAAGCAAAGGGATATAGCGTGCTCATGCTTGACGGACAACTCGACGTACACATGGTTTCCATGCTTGAGCAGAAGTTTGAGAAGAGTCGCTTTGCCCGTGTAGATGCCGATATTATCGACCGTTTGATTGTAAAGGAAGAGAGGCACGAGACCTCGCTCACAGAGGAAGAAAGTGCCAATTTGTCACAAACGTTCCGTTCACAGTTGCCCAAGATAGAAAAAGTAGAGTTCAGTGTAGAAGTACAGGACTTAGGAGAGAATGCACAGCCGGTGCTCATCACGCAGAATGAATGGATGCGACGGATGAAAGATATCAGTCATTTTCAAAGCGGTATGAACTTCTATGCACAGATGCCCGATGCCTTTTCGCTGGTTCTGAACAGCAATCACAGGCTGGTGAAACAGGTGCTTAGCGATGAAGTAGCCCATTGCTCAGAAGCGTTGAAGCCTGTTCTTGCCGAACTCAAAGGCCTGAATGCCCGTCTTGCAGCCCTGCGTCAATCGCAAAAAGACAAAAAAGCAGAGGAGATAACGCAGGAAGAGAAAGACGAGATGGCTAAAACCGAAAAGGCCGTGAGCGAAGAAACGGAAAAGAAAAACGGCATCATTGCCGATTATGCTGCAAGCAATCAAATCGTTAAGCAGTTGATAGATTTGGCCTTGTTGCAAAACGGTATGCTGAAAGGTGCCGGACTTGATGCTTTCTTAAAACGTTCTATCGACCTTCTTAAATAAGGTGACAATCTTTCAGTTCATCTGTAGCATGACAGTCTTAGCCGAATGGCGAGGCTTTTATTCCTCTCCAATGGCGGGCTGATGACCATGAAATAGCGATGTGGAACCCTCCGTATCGCTATTTTATGGCTTCAAAAGAAACGAATGAAATAGAAGGTATTAACGATTATTGGCTAAATGTTTTCTCTATTTTAACACATGTGTAACTGTATTTTTTGTAATTTTGCAACGTTTTCTCTGTAAGTTTTATGTATTAAATTGGTATTCAGTAAGTTAGTAAAGATTAAGGTTTATAAAAGATGAGACAGCTAAAGATACAAAAGAGTATAACCAATCGATCGAGCGAAGCCTTAGATAAATACCTCGTTGAGATTGGCCGTGCACCATTGATTTCTATCGATGAAGAAATAGAATTAGCACAAAAGATAAAGAAAGGAGGCCCCGAAGGCGAGCGTGCAAAAGATAAATTGGTGACTGCCAACTTGCGTTTTGTCGTGTCGGTAGCCAAACAATATCAGCACCAAGGTCTCACTTTGACTGACTTAATAGATGAAGGAAACATCGGACTTATTAAAGCCGCACAGAAGTTTGATGAGACACGAGGGTTTAAGTTCATCTCTTATGCCGTATGGTGGATACGCCAAAGCATACTTCAAGCTATCGCCGAACAGAGCCGTATCGTGCGTTTGCCACTTAATCAGGTTGGCTCTCTCAACAAGATAAACCACGAAATCAATAAGTTTGAGCAAGAGAATCAGCGTCATCCGTCGGTCTCCGAGCTTTCAGACGTTACCCATATCGACGAAGAAAAGATAGGGCAGAGCCTGATGGCTGATGGACATCACGTCAGTATAGATGCCCCTTTTCAGGAAGGAGAAGAAAACTGCATGCTCGATGTCATGGCCGGTGGTGAAGACAGTCGTACCGATCGTCTCGTAGACCACGAGTCTATGGCACAGGAACTCAATACTGTATTGTGCAAAGTGCTTAAAGATCGGGAGATAACCATTATCCGAGAATGCTTCGGAATTGGTTGTCATGAGAAAGGTCTCGAAGAGATTGGCGACCGTTTAGGGCTTACTCGCGAGCGTGTTCGTCAGATACGAGAGAAGAGTATAGCCAAGTTAAGAGACAGCGGAAACGTTAAAGTCCTCATGAAATATTTGGGATAATCAACTCATTGATAGCCTTCCTCTTTTGGAAGGCATTCATCCATAAAGATAAAAGGTAAGCTTTCACGTGTTGAAAGCTTACCTTTTATCGTATCATAGCTTAGCTTTGACGGCCTAAGAGCTTAGCTTTTACAATACCGATACTTATTTGTCTTATTATCAGTGTTTTGCACTTGTCGTAACGGCGTTTGTCTTTGATAGAAGAAAAGCTTGTTTTTCGGCTTTTTATTCACAGCTTTGCAGCCAAAATTAGGCTATTTATTTTGGTTAGGCAGAGAAAATATTGTATCTTTGCACGCTAATAATACAGCATTATAAATTAAGGTAATAATATGGCAGAGAAATTCGCCGAACATAAAGGACTTGACCTCGCGGCTGTTAATAGAGAAATATTGGCATCGTGGGAGCAGAACGACATTTTCCGAAAATCCATAGAAGAGCGCGACGGTTGTCCGCCGTTTATCTTCTTCGAGGGACCTCCCTCGGCGAACGGACATCCCGGAATACACCATGTTTTGGCACGTGCCATCAAAGATACATTCAACAGATACAAGACCATGCGTGGTTTCCAAGTGCGCCGCAAGGCAGGCTGGGACACCCACGGGCTGCCCGTTGAACTGAGCGTAGAAAAGGAATTGGGCATCACAAAGGCCGATATAGACAATAAAGACTCTGAGAAATACATCTCGGTAGCAGACTATAACAGGAAATGTCGTGAGAATGTAATGATGTTTACCGAAGAGTGGAGGCGGTTGACGGAAAGCATGGGCTATTTCATAGACCTCGATCACCCTTATATTACTTATGACAATAAATATATAGAGACCCTTTGGTGGCTTTTGAAACAGCTCTATGAAAAGAACCTTCTCTATAAAGGCTACACCATACAGCCCTATTCACCCGCTGCGGGAACAGGGCTTTCAAGCCATGAACTGAACCAGCCGGGCTGTTACAGAGATGTAAAGGATACCACCGTTACAGCCCAATTTCTCATCAAGAAGCCAAAAACCGAGTTGCAAGGGTGGGGCAATGCCTACTTCATAGCATGGACAACCACCCCGTGGACATTAGCGGCGAACTCGGCATTGTGCGTCGGTCCGAAGATAGACTATGTGGCCGTGCGCAGTTACAACATGTACACCGGCGAGCCGATAACGGTCGTCCTTGCCGAAGCACGTGTGTCTGCATATTTCAATGAGGCAGGGAAAGACGTTGATTTGCAAACGTATAAGAAAGGCGATAAGGTGATACCGTGGACGATAACCGCACATTATAAGGGTACAGACCTTGTGGGTATGGAGTACGAACAGCTGCTTCCGCTCGTCAGTCCCATGGAGAACGGTGCGTTTAGGGTCATCCCCGGTGATTATGTTACTACCGAAGACGGTACGGGTATCGTGCATATTGCGCCGAATTTCGGTGCCGATGATGCCCTCGTAGCTCGTAAGGCTGGTGTTCCTCCCATTGTGATGATTGATAAAAACGGCATGCAACGCCCCATCGTAGACCTGCAAGGCAAGTATTACGACATGGCGGATTTAGATGCGGAGTTTGTGAATCGTTACATCCATCGTGAGGCATGGAGTCGATATGCCGGCCGTTTTGTGAAGAATGCGTATGACGAACGTCTCACCGAAAAAGACGAAACGCTGGATGTTTCCATTTGTATAGACCTGAAAGCAGCCAATAAAGCCTTTAAGATAGAGAAGCATGTGCACAGCTATCCCCATTGTTGGAGAACCGACAAGCCCGTGTTGTACTACCCGTTAGATTCGTGGTTTATCCGTTCAACGGCAAAGAAAGAACGCATGTCGGAACTGAATAAAACCATTCGTTGGAAGCCTGAATCCACCGGTACGGGACGTTTCGGCAACTGGTTGGAGAACTTGAATGATTGGAATCTTAGCCGGAGCCGCTTTTGGGGCACACCTCTGCCGATATGGAAAAACGACGACGGCGAAGCCATTTGCATCGGTTCGCTGGAAGAACTCTATGCTGAAATAGAGAAAAGTGTGAATGCCGGTGTCATGAAGACGAATCCCTTGAAAGAGAAAGGGTTCGTTCCGGGAGATTATTCACAAGAGAATTACGAACGAATAGACATGCATCGCCCCTATGTAGACCACATCGTGTTGGTCAGCAACACAGGAAAAGCCTTGAAACGGGAAACCGATCTCATCGACGTATGGTTCGATTCAGGTGCCATGCCCTATGCTCAGGTGCATTATCCGTTTGAAAACAAAGAGGCGATAGATAACCGATTGGCCTTTCCGGCCGACTTTATCAACGAGGGAGTAGACCAAACTCGCGGCTGGTTCTTCACCCTTCATGCCATTGCCACCATGGTCTTCGACAGTATTGCCTTTAAAAACGTCATCTCAACAGGGCTTGTCCTCGATGCCAAAGGCAACAAGATGAGCAAGCGAGTGGGAAATGTTGTCAATCCGTTTGATATGATCGACAAGTACGGAGCTGACGCCGTAAGGTTTTATATGATGACAAACTCCGAGCCATGGGATAACTTGAAGTTCGATGAAAACGGCGTTGATGAGGTGAGACGTAAGCTCTTCGGCACACTTTACAATACTTATTCTTTCTTCTCGCTCTATGCCAATGTAGACGGATTTACCTATTCGGAACCTGATGTGCCGTTAAACGAACGACCGGAGATAGACCGTTGGGTGCTTTCATGTCTGCATTCGCTGGTGAAAGCTGTCATATCGGAATTTGAAAACTATGACCCCACCCGTGCAGGACGGCTTATCGATACTTTCGTAAACGACGATTTAAGCAATTGGTATGTGCGTTTGAACCGTAAAAGATTCTGGGGCAAAGAGATGAGTAAGGATAAACTCAGTGCTTATCAGACGCTTTATACCTGCTTGGAGACGGTTGCCAAACTCTTGGCACCCATGACTCCGTTCTATGCTGACAGACTTTATACAGACTTAATGGCCGTAACCAAGCGCGAGAAAGCCCTGTCCGTACACCTCAGCAGCTATCCTGAGCCCGACGAACTGTTTATCGACAAAGAGCTGGAAGCCCGCATGGGAATGGCTCAGAAGATAACGTCAATGGTTTTGGCACTGCGCCGCAAAGTGAATATCAAGGTGCGACAACCCCTTCAAGAGATAATGATTCCTGCCACCGACGAGACCCAAAAGCGCTATATCGCTGCCGTTGCAGACCTTATTAAGCATGAGGTGAATGTGAAAGAGCTGCATTTCGTGGAGGGAACAGGTGTCCTTGTGAAGAAGATAAAGTGCAATTTCCGCACAATGGGCAAAAAGTTTGGCAAATTGATGAAGAGCATTGCCGCACAGATGGATAAGCTCGACCAAGATGCGATTGCAGCTTTTGAACAATCGGGCAGTATCTCTTTCACTGTAGAAGGTGAGCCGGTGACGGTAGATGCTACCGATGTAGAGATTATCAGCGAAGATATTCCGGGCTGGTTGGTAGCCAATGAAGGCAACCTGACTGTGGCCTTAGAGGTGCAACTCACAGATGCGCTCCGCAAAGAGGGTATGGCACGCGAGTTAATCAACCGCATTCAAAACCTCAGAAAGGAAGCGGGCTTGGAGATAACAGACCGCATCGATGTCGTGATAGCTAAGCATCCGGACGTGGAAGCTGCCATTGCCGACTATGCCGACTATGTGAAGAGCCAAGTGTTGGCCAATCATCTCTCCATTGGAGCTAACGAAGGAACCGAGGTAGACTTTGATCATTTCAAACTCAACATATCCATTCAAAAGATTTAAACATAGGGAGGACACGGCAATGGCTAAAACCGATGATTGTCGAACCTCTATTTTCAAATATCATTAACTATATCTATTATGGCAGAGAAAACACGTTATAGTGATTCGGAGCTGGAAGAATTCAGAGCCATCATTAATGAAAAGCTGCGTTTGGCACGAAGAGATTACGAGCAAATGATGCGTACTTTGATGAATGCCGACGGCAACGACGTGGACGATACTTCACCCACTTACAAGGTGTTGGAGGAAGGTAGTGCCACGCAAAGCAAGGAAGAACTCATTCAGTTGGCAGGTCGTCAGCAGAAGTTCATACAGGGTTTGGAGGCCGCTTTGGTGCGTATAGAGAATAAAACCTATGGCATCGACCGTATAACGGGCGAGTTGATACCCAAAGAACGTCTGCGTGCCGTACCCCATGCCACGTTGAGTGTGGAGTCGAAAAACGCCCGTAAAGGGTAGAAATCTATGAAGATAAAGGGCAGGTACTGTGTTTCAGTGTATGGATGCCTGCCCTTATTTCTCAACAACGAACAGACAGATGAAGAATATACTTCACTCCGATGGCAAGTTGGCTTGCTTGATTGTGTTGTCGATACTTGTTATCGACCAAATCATAAAAATCGAAGTAAAGACCCATATGACACTGCATCAGAGCATAGAAGTGACCCAATGGTTCTATATCAGCTTCATTGAGAACAACGGAATGGCATATGGCATGACGTTTATCAATAAATTTATGCTCAGCCTCTTCCGTCTCTTGGCTATCGGAGTCATAGCGATTTATCTCTATAAGCAGGTAAAGGTCAAGGCACGAACTCGCTATATCGTGTTTCTTTCCATGGTTTTGGCCGGTGCAATGGGAAATATGATAGACAGTATGTTCTATGGTCTCATCTTCAATGCTTCGTCTCCTTACTATGTTTCCTACTTTGTGCCTTGGGGAAATGGGTATGCTCCATTCCTTATGGGTAAGGTGGTAGACATGTTTTACTTTCCTCTTATTGTCTCGACGTGGCCTGATTGGGTACCGTTTTGGGGCGGTCAAGAGTTTATTTTCTTCAGTCCTGTCTTCAATTTTGCCGATGCTTGTATCAGCGTAGGTTTCGTTTTGCTGATGATTTATTGCCGACAAGACCTTTCCACCATCTCTTTCCGACTTAAAAAGAAAAAGGATTGAAACGTTTAGAAGTCATATTCTTCATGTTTGCAGTTCTCGTTTTGTGGAGTTGCAAGCCATCAGTGCCGAGCCAATATATACAGCCCGGCGAGATGGAAGATATTCTTTACGATTATCATTTGGCAGAAGCCATGTTGCAGGACAATAATGCCGGTGCTGTCGACGGTTATAAGCAACAACTTTATCAGGCAACAGTTTTCAGTAAGTACGGTGTCACTAAAGCCGAGTTTGATTCGTCTTTAGTTTATTATACACGGCATGCCGACCGCTTGCACGATATCTATGAGCGATTGGCAAAACGTTTCAACGACGATGCTGTTGCCCTCGGAGCCTCTGCAAGCGATTTAAATAAGTTTGGCGCGATGACAGCTCAAGGTGATACCGCTGACATTTGGACGGGTGACAAGTCTTTTTTCCTTCTTCCCAAAGCCCCTTATAGCGTTCAGTCTTTCTATCTTACTGCCGATTCCACCTATCATCGCGGCGACCGTATCATGCTCAATTTCGATGCGCAATTTATCTACCAAGACGGTTTACGCGAAGGAGTTGCCGTATTGGCTGTGAGGTTTGCCAACGATAGTGTGGCCTCCCGGACACAACAAATCACTTCAGCTACGCATTATTCATTGGTCTTGGACGACGAGGCACATCTTGGAATACGCGAGATACGCGGCTATTTCATGTTGTCAAACTTACAGGGAAGCGCTATACCCTCTACCACTTTGCGACTGATGAGCATCTATCATGTGCAGTTGATAAGGATGCACGACAATGGAAAGAAAATGCCATCGCCCACCGATAGCATAGCACCGAAGGATGCCATGCCGAAACCCGATAGCAATGGAGTTGTACCCTCAACACTGCCGGAAGCAGTTCCCGCGGATGAACAGCTCATCAAATCGTTGAAACAAGCGCCGCAGAAAGCCCGCTTAATGCCGCCACAAAAACGATGAAACGATATGCCGCTCACGAATTACAGCTGGAGACGGGTGAGCGTTTACCCCTCTTTTTCCTTGAAATCGATGAGGGACGTGTGGTCAATTACGGAGCTTTAACCCAAGAGATGGCTATGACCGAATGGTTAGAAGGCCGTATCTCGCTCCACCGTGATAACAAGGGAACACTCCATGCGTATTGGAATGGCCACTTGTTAGCCTGATTTTTCTTGTTCGTAGCTTTGTTAGAAGTACTACCGACGCAACAAGATATCTTATGGAAAACACGGTAAAGACAAGATAAAATGCTGTCTCAATGACAAAATGGTTTTGTTCATAGAACATTGCAAGTGAAAAAATATCGGGTCAAAGATAATTCGTTGGTATACAGATAAATAAAGGTTGTGTTTTAAAAGCTAAGCTTCTACCTCTTAAAAGAATAGCTTTGAGCGTGTAAAAAGATAGCTCTTACCCTGTGAAAGCTATCCTTTTATTATATGGAAATTTGGGTATTGATGTTTTACAAATGTTGATTTGGCGTAATCTCTTATATCATAGAGAAAAAAGGAGGTATGAGGTGGACTTTCGGATGCTGGTTAATTAAGTATGAATTTTATACAAAAAAAGTATGAAAAAGGTCATGGAAAGTGGTAATAAAATATTACCTTTGCACCGTCAAGTAGAGATAAAAAACAATAGAGAATTAACTTGGAAACTTACTATTAAAAAAAACAAGCAAATGAAAATGTTTAAATTGTGCTGTATTTCAGCATTGAGTATGGTTGCTTTGCTGACTTCATGTGGTAACGACACCACTTCGGAAGAGCAAGGTACCAAAGAGAAACAAGTGTCAAACATGAAAAGTCGCGTCACAGAATCGTCAGATTCATTGGCTTTAGTAGACTTTTACAATGCTTTAGATGGTGGTCATTGGTACAAGAATGAAGGTTGGTTGGAGAAACCTCTCAAGGATTGGTATGGCGTAAAGGTTGCTAACGGAAGAGTGGTCTCTTTGTGCTTGGTACACAACAATTTGAAGGGGAAACTACCGGAGTCCATTGGCAAACTGTCGCGTCTTCAGCGCTTCAATCTTTCTTACAATACAGATTTAGGTGGTTCCATCCCTGACGAGGTATATAATCTTACCGAGTTGAAAAGTTTGAAACTATCCTTCACGAGTCTAACGGGTAGTTTGTCTGACAGAATAGGCTGTTTAACCTCGCTTGATTCATTAGATATGTGGACATCTCCATGGGATATGAAGCATGTTACCCATGCTCAAAATCCGGATGTTTTAACAGGTGCGATTCCTCAAACTATCAATAACCTGAAAAAGCTCTCTTTCCTCCGGTTAGGTCGTCAGGGCTTTACTTCCATGCCGGAGGTTATAGATTTGCCCAATTTGGTTGAGTGCGACTTAGCTGTTTGCAATCTGAAAGGTCGTTTGCCTCAATTTAAGAATGCGGAGAAATTAAAGGTTCTTTATCTGTCGAAGAATAAGTTTGAAGGGGGGATACCTGACTCTTATGGACATTTGAAAGTAAAGGAATTGTATTTATCAAATAACAATCTTACCGGCAGCATTCCCGAATCATTTGCCCATCTCTTTGCCGTACAGCAGCTTTCTTTAGAGAACAACCGCTTATCAGGTAGTATCGATGTACTGACAAAGTTACCCAATGTATATTGCATCTATCTTGCAAAGAATGACTTTACAGGTGTTTTCTCACCGCTTTTCGGCGTTAAACAACCTCATCTGATGGTTGTAGATTGTGCAGGAACCAAAATTATGGGACAAACTAAATATATGAATAGTTCTATTTCTAAAGTGAAGAAATAATGTATAAGTATCTTTTATTCTTTTTGTGCATTGCTTTCGTGGGCTGTTCTGACAGTGACGACACGAAGCAACCAGAGATCGTGATACAAGGGAATGTGCTGATTTCTTATCCGGAAGAGCTGATTCCGTCCGACGGCATTGTCACTTTGCCTGCTACAGTTAAGACTATCGGGAAGAATGCGTTTAGAAATTCGCAGAAGTTAAAAGAGATTCAGGCCTCTTCGGTCACGACAGTTGCTCTTTCTGCATTTAAAGGCTGCTCACATCTGACTACGGTTAAGTTGAACGGAGCTAAGGAATTGGCTGATTCTGCTTTTGCAGAAACTCCATTGTCTGTCATTTATGTAGACAAAGCACCTCAACTCGGGAAAGGTGTATTTTATCAAACACCTCATGGAAAGACCGTTTATACTCAAGCGGAAGCCGAGTTCTCCTCATGGGAAGCGTATGGCTTTTCCACTGTAAATAAGACTCCTATCGGAGCTATTTACGAGCCTTATTTCGGTTATTTCATTACGCTTGACCAAGGGAGCGTGCCTTATAACGGCGCATCTCACGCACCTACAGGTATTGAGAGCAATATCATTCTGACTTCATATGATGGGAAGGTAGATGACAAAATATTCAAAGAGATAAATCCGAATATAAGTCTTGGTTACGAATCAACGCTGAAACGTGCAGGCAACTATTATCTGGTGTACTCTCAATTCGTAACTCCGAAGCAGAAAGACCATTTTGTAACAGTGTTTGAGGCCAAGTCCTTGAAAGTTGTTCACCAAGCTGTTGTGCGATTACCGGAAGACCTTGATTGGTATGGATTTAACGGTGTAACGGTCGATAATAAAGGGAACGTATATTTTGCATTCGGTCCCTCGTTCTTTAAAGTGGATTTCAATAAGGATTTAAAGGATGATGAGCGACTGAAAAACCCTGTACCCGCTTTCGACAGACTTAAACTCCGCAGGTATTATTACGGAGAGGGAAGAGTGTGGGCATTCATACCTTTCCGCGACAAACTGTATAGTTATGATTATGATGCCCAAAAGATGGAGAGTCTTACGACATCGTCTAAAATTAAATCGGCAGTACAATCTTCTGACAATACTTTGATTACTATAGAGAATACGCCGATATTGAGGAGTATGAAAGATGGTTCTGCTATTGCGGAACTGTCGGTAACAAATTTTGGAAAGTCAGCAGCTTATGATGAAAAAACGAAGATGCTCTATTTCATAGGTGATGAAAATAAGAAAACAAGCATATTTTCTTACAACATAGAGACTAAAGAACAAACCTTACTTGGCGAGGTGTCTTTGAAAGATGCAGGCTTTGCTAACTCCGGTTTGGTAAGCATTGCCAAGCATGCCAAACTCGATTTGTTGCTCATTTCTTATACTACGGCCAGTAAGGAATGTCGTCTTGGCGTGTTGAACCTTCAAACGAAGAAGTTTGAACGCTGGACAGACGTGGCTGGTTACAGCTTCATCGATAGCCGTTTTAATCAGTAACGAATTGTCTGGAAGACTATCTTTAGGAGGGAATCTATGGATTCTCTCCTTTTGTTTGTTCTTAGATATCGCATGGAGGAGACTTTTTTTCTTGTCGATACCCCTGCTTTTACGTCGTGAAAAGTTATTACCTTTTTTGACAATATGCCTCTTTTTCCTCATTGTTGTACAGCTTTCGATTGGTCGGGAACAAGGTTTTTTGTTCTCGTTAATTGGAAGTCATATGCTCTTTCAGCAAGTATAAAACGCAAAAAACAAAAATATTTAAGAGCGTTTCCCCCGTATATGAATTTATTTTGTTATATTTGCAGAAATAATGCAACTGATTAGGTTGAAATGGAATTTACTGCAAAACAAATAGCCGAATACATACAAGGCAGAATAGAAGGAGATGAGCATGCATCCGTCCATACCTTTGCTAAGATAGAAGAAGGGGTGTCGGGTGCTATTTCTTTCTTATCAAATCCTAAATATACACATTACATTTACGAAACGCAGTCGAGCATTGTGCTTATCGACGAGAATGTGAAGCTCGAAAGACCCACACATGCCACACTGATTCGGGTAAAGAATGCTTACGAGGCTGTAGCCCAATTGTTGCAGCTTTATGAATCGACACGCCCCAAGAAGACTGGTATCCACCCGTTGGCTTTCATTTCGCCTGATGCAAAGGTGGGAAAAGATGCCTATATCGGTGCCTTTGCCTATATCGGCGAGCATGTGGAGATAGGTGATGGCTGTCAGATTTATCCGCATGTAACCATTGGTGACAACGTGAAAATAGGCAATGGTTGCTTGATTTATCCTCATGTTACTGTTTATCATGACTGCCGTTTAGGCAATCATGTGACTCTTCATGCCGGTGCGGTGATAGGTGCTGATGGCTTCGGATTCGCCCCCAATGCCGAGGGCTACGACAAAATACCGCAGATAGGCATAGTAACAATTGAAGACAATGTGGAGATTGGCGCTAATACCTGTATAGACCGTTCTACGATGGGCAGTACTTACATACGTAAAGGGGTGAAGTTAGACAATCTTGTACAGATAGCCCATAATACCGATGTGGGTGAAAATACGGTCATGTCGGCACAAGTTGGCGTGGCCGGCTCTACAAAAATCGGTCGTTGGTGCATGTTTGGCGGTCAGGTGGGGCTTGCCGGTCATCTCACGATAGGTGACAAAGTTTTCCTTGGAGCACAATCAGGTGTGCCGGGAAACCTGAAAGACAATCAGTCGCTTATCGGTACACCGCCGATGGAACCCAAAGGCTATTTCAAGTCGCAAGCTATTTTCCGTAGATTACCGGAGTTGTACCGGCAACTCAATGACTTGCAACGTGAGGTAGACGAACTGCGAAGAGAGAAGAAATAATAAAAAGAGATATAATGACAGAAATGTTGAAACAGAAGACACTGAAAGGCAGTTTCTCCCTGTGCGGTAAGGGATTGCACACCGGTTTGAGTCTTACCGTTACATTCAATCCTGCCCCTGAGAATACAGGATATAAGATACAACGCATCGATTTAGAAGAACAACCCATTATTGAAGCCATTGCCGAGAACGTGGTAGATACGCAGCGAGGCACCGTATTGGCAAAGGGAGAGGTACGGGTGTCTACCGTTGAACATGGTCTTGCAGCCCTTTATGCACTTGGAATCGATAACTGCTTCATACAGGTAAACGGTCCCGAATTTCCGATACTCGACGGTTCTGCCGCTCTTTATGTAGAGAAAATCAACGAAGTGGGCATCGTGGAGCAGTCTGTTCCCAAGGACTTTTACATCATTCGCAAGAAAATAGAAGTGAAAGATGAGGAAAGTGGCTCGTGCATCACCATTTTCCCTGAAGAAGATTTCAGTATCACAGCCATGTGTTCGTTTGACTCCAAGTTTGTGAACAGTCAGTTTGCAACACTCGATGCCATGTCGGATTTTTCTAAGGAAATATCTGCCGCCCGTACGTTTGTTTTTGTTCGTGATATAGAGCCTTTGCTGAAAGCCAATCTCATCAAAGGAGGCGATATGGACAATGCCATTGTTATCTACGAGAGAGAGACCTCTCAGGAGCGTTTAGACCAGCTGGCCGACCTATTGAAAGTGCCCCATATGGATGCTACTAAGTTGGGTTATATCCAGCATAAGCCGTTGGTTTGGGAAAACGAGTGTACCCGCCACAAGTTGTTGGATGTCATTGGTGACATGGCACTGATAGGAAAGCCTATTAAAGGGCGCATCGTTGCCACCCGCCCGGGTCACACCATTAATAATAAGTTTGCACGTCTGCTGCGTCGCGAAATAAAGAAACACGAGATACAAGCTCCGATTTATGACCCTAATGAGGAACCCGTGATGGATGTAAACCGCATCCGCGAGCTGCTTCCTCATCGCTATCCGATGCAATTGGTCGATAAGATTACGGCCGTAGGCGCTACAAGTATTGTGGGCGTAAAGAACGTAACGAGCAATGAACCCTTCTTTCAAGGGCACTTCCCGCAGGAACCGGTGATGCCCGGCGTTTTGCAAATAGAGGCTATGGCGCAATGTGGCGGCTTATTGGTGCTGAACACTTTGGAGGAGCCGGAGCGTTGGTCTACCTATTTTATGAAGATAGACGACGTGAAATTCCGTCAGAAAGTGGTGCCGGGAGATACCTTGCTCTTCAAAGTAGAACTGCTTGCACCTGTCAGACACGGCGTTTCATCCATGAAAGGCTATGTGTTTGTGGGCGACAAGGTGGTTTCCGAAGCTACATTTACGGCGCAAATCGTAAAGAATAAGTAAAATACAGACTACGTATGAATCAAATTAGCCCGTTGGCTTACATTCATCCTGAAGCGGAATTGGGTGACAACAATGTAATAGGCCCTTTCTGTTATATAGACCGTAATACGGTGATAGGCGACAATAACGTGTTGCAGAATAGTGTCACCATTCATTTCGGGGCGCGTATCGGCAGTAATAATGAGTTCTTCCCCGGGGCAAGTATCTCTACGAAGCCACAGGATTTGAAGTTCAGAGGTGAAGAAACGTTGTGTGAAATAGGAGATAACAACAGCATACGTGAGAGCGTGACCATATCCAGAGGTACAGCTTCCAAGGGTTCCACCTTGGTGGGCAGCAACAATCTGCTGATGGAGAATATGCATGTGGCTCACGATTGTATTATCGGTTCCAATGTTATCGTCGGCAATTCCACGAAGTTTGCCGGCGAGGTAACGGTCGATGATTATGCCATTATCAGTGCAGCCGTGCTTTGTCATCAGTTCTGTCACATTGGCGGCTATGTCATGATACAAGGCGGAAGCCGTTTCAGTCAGGACATTCCACCTTATATTACGGCAGGGAAAGACCCCATACGATATGCAGGTATCAATTTGGTAGGACTTCGCAGAAAGGGTTTTGACAATGAAACCATTGAGCTGATACACACGGCTTATCGGCTTTTGTACTCAAAAGGAGTGCTGGCTGAGGGTATAGAAGAGATAAAGCGACAGTTGAAAATCACGAAAGAAATAAAGTATATCATAGATTTTGTCGAGTCTTCTAACAGAGGAATTATCCGATAATCATGCTTTTATAGGGCGTGAAATTCTGTTTGTTAGCATGATAAGTCGGTTTTGCTTTATTCTGTGATTGATGTTGTAGGGATTTAATTCGATAACAACAGATGAATACACTCATCGTTATCTTGGGGCCGACGGGCGTGGGTAAAACCGAGTTAAGCCTTCAAGTGGCGGAACATTTGGGTGTACCTATCATCAATGCAGATTCCCGTCAGCTTTTCAAAGAATTGCCCATCGGTACCGCTGCACCTACTGTTGCACAGCGACAACGCGTGAAACATTACCTTACAGCATGCAAGCAACTTTCCGATTACTATAATGCCTCGATGTTTGAGGAAGATGTGCTGACACTGCTTGATAAACTGTTCGAGACCCATCGCTTTGCTCTGATGAGCGGCGGGAGCATGATGTATATCGATGCTGTTTGCCACGGGATAGACGAACTGCCTACTGTAGACGATACTACACGGACATGGATGAAGCAGAGACTTGAGGAAGAGGGACTGTCGGCCTTGGCAGAGGAGTTGCGAAAATTAGACCCCGAGCATTATAAAGAGGTAGACAGAAATAATCCGAGGCGAGTGGTTCATGCGTTAGAGATATGTCATATCACGGGAAAGCCGTATTCTTCTTACCGCAAAAACGAAAAGAAACAACGTCCGTTCCGTATTGTGAAGATTGGGCTGAACCGTGAACGTGAAGTGCTTTACCGTCGTATCAACGAACGCGTGTTGAAGATGATGAAGCAGGGACTTGTGGAAGAAGCACGTAGAAACTTTCTTTATAGGCATTTGAACGCCCTGAATACGGTGGGTTACAAAGAGCTTTTCGAGTATTTCGACGGTGTAACGACACTGGAAGAAGCTGTTGCTAAGATACAATCAGCTACCCGTAGGTATTGCAGAAAGCAATTGACATGGTTTAAACGCGATGATACCATCCGATGGTTTAACCCCGATGATGTTGAAGAAATCATAAAATATATAGACGAGTTATCGTAAAATATCATTCATTTCATATTTTTGTAATCACAAAGAAACCAAATCCCATTATAATATGATAGAAAAGATAAGACCCTATTGGGATAAGTTCTTGGCTAAATGCCGTGCTTTTTGGCCTTGGTACAAGTCGCTTTATAAGGGGCGACCGTGGTATGTGAAGACAGGAGTGGCCTTTGCATCGTTATTGGTAGCCTTGTTTCTCTACCTTGGTGCGGTAGACATCAACTTTCTGTGGTTGTTTGGCAAGTCGCCCGGGTTTTCCAAGATTATGAATCCTACCACTAATCAAGCCTCTGAAATATATAGTGCGGATGGTGTGTTGATTGGCAAGTATTTCAATGAGAACAGAACCCCCGTGAAGTATGAAGAGGTGAATCCAGCCTTTTGGAGAGCCCTTGTAGACACAGAAGACGAACGTTTCTACAAGCATTTCGGCATTGACCCACAGGGAATGTTTGCTGCAATGAAGGATGCTATTTTGCATCACGATGCCCGCGGAGCATCTACCATCACGCAGCAGCTGGCCAAGAATATGTTCAGGGTTCGCACGCAATATTCTACCGGCCTGCTCGGATATATTCCAGGCATACGAATGCTCATTATGAAGAGTAAGGAATGGATTATCGCCTGCAAGCTCGAAGCCGTGTATGATAAGAAAGAAATCATCACGATGTATGCAAATACAGTAGATTTTGGTTCCAATTCCTTTGGCATCAAGACCGCCTGTAAAACGTATTTCAATACAACGCCGGCGCAACTCACGACCGAACAGGCCGCAGTGCTGGTAGGTATGCTCAAAGCCACTACCTATTATAATCCTATTTCCAATCCGGAAAACAGTTTGAAGCGGCGCAATACGGTGTTGAGGCAAATGCTTTCTCACGGCGATTTGACGAAAGCCGAGTGCGATTCTCTTGTTCAGACACCGCTTCGGCTGAACTATAACGTGGAGAGTAATTACGACGGACAGGCCAAATACTTCCGTGAAGCGGTGGCAGAATACCTGAAAGATTGGTGCAGAGATAACGGTTACGACCTCTACAGCAGTGGTTTGAAGATATATACGACCATCGATACGCGTTTGCAGAAGTATGCCGAACAAGCTGCCATCAAGCAGATGAGGCAAGTGCAACGTAACTTCAACAGTCATTGGGCAGGACAAGAACCGTGGCAAGACGAAAGTCACAAGGTGATACCCCACTTCATTGAAGATATTGTGCAGAAGCAACCGGTGTACAAAAACCTGTTGGCAAGATTCCCCAACAGCCCCGATTCCATTCAATTCTATCTCAATCAGCCCCACAAGGTGAAGCTCTTCGACTATGAAAAAGGAGTGATAGAGAAAGAAATGTCCACGATGGATTCTATCCGTTATATGGTGCGATTCATGCACTGTGCCTTTGTGGCGATGGAACCGCAGAGCGGTGCGGTAAAGGCATGGGTGGGTGACATTGATTTCAATTCATGGAAATACGACAAAGTGACGGCCATGCGACAGCCCGGGTCTACATTTAAACTTTTTGTTTATACTGAGGCGATGAATCAAGGGCTTACCCCTTGCGATAAACGGCGTGATGAATACATCTCTATGCAGGTGTATGACAAGTTTAAAAAGCAGGATGTAACGTGGACACCTTCTAACGCCAACGGTTCTTTTTCGGGCGATTCTATGCCATTGAAGAGTGCTTTTGCCCGCAGTATCAATTCTGTTGCTGTGAGACTTGGACAAGAGATGGGCATCCGGAACATTATCAAAACAGCTCACGAAATGGGTATCAAAAGTCCTTTGGACGAAACACCCTCGTTGGCATTAGGGTCTTCTGATGTCAACCTCCTTGAGCTGACAGATGCTTATTGCACGGTGGCCAACAATGGTAAGATGCACGAGCCGGTGTTAGTGACACGTATCGTAGACAAGGACGGGCATGAAGTATATGTCGGTCCGAACGAAGAGCGTCAGGTGATACCTTACAAAAGTGCTTTCCTGATGCAGCAACTCCTGCAAGGAGGAATGCGTGAACCCGGCGGAACCTCGCAGAGCCTGTGGGGTTATGTGGGAGAGTTTCGAGATACGGAATTTGGCGGCAAGACCGGCACCTCCAACAACCATTCCGATGCGTGGTTCATGGGCGTAAGTCCGAAGCTCGTTGTCGGCGCATGGGTGGGTGGCGAATACCGAAGTATCCACTTCCGTACCGGCGCATTAGGGCAAGGCAGTCGGACTGCACTTCCTATCTGCGGCTATTTTCTGCAAGCGGTTTTCAAAGACCCTGCATTTAGAGATTATCACGGGAAGTTTGACCGACCGAAAGATGAGGACATCACGCGAGGGATGTATATCTGCGACAGTTACAGACCGCAGGCACGCAGAGACACCACAGCCATCGACAGTCTTTCGGCTTCCTCCGAAGGTGAAGTCATCTTAGACGACAACGGCATATCCGTGGTAGAGCAGACCGATGCCGATGGCAGCACTACACCAGCCCGTAATCCCACAGAAACAAAGTCTGCCAAAGAGAAGAAACGTAAGAAACCGGATGAGCAAAAGGTGAATCTGGACGACCTGTAAGTACAAGACAATTTTAATAATAATAAAATGAAAATGAAAAACTTTTTGGCAGCGACCGCGAAAGTAGCTTTCTCCCTTGCCGCAGTAGTCATGATGAGCGCAGCGTTTATCGCGTGTTCGAAAGAGAGTGGCGACGACCCGAAGCCCAATCCCAATGCCGAGCTCCCCGTCCCCAAACCGCAGACCGTGACCCTCGACGGCGTGGAGAAGCCCATTCTCCGAACCAAATGCAAAGACTATAAAAATGGCCACTACACGCTCTACCTCATTCTCTCTGAAGACAAAAAGGAATTTGTGGATTTGTATCTTACCACAAACTATCACTTTGGTAAAACCATCGATCTGTCCCAAAGGGAGCCGTACAACAAGTTCGAAAATTTTTGGATGATAAGTTATACGACGGACGGCGACCACACGAGCTTAATCTATACTGACAGCTTTTATGAAAATTATCCTATTTTTTTCTCCGGCACTCTTACCGCCAGCGGCGACCCCAAGGACATCGTTAGTATCGAGTTGAGAAACGGACGCGTAATAAAGAGCGGAGATGGCAAGGAGCATACTCTTACTCTGAACTACGTCGGCAAGATGATGGAGATAATATCTGCGTGGGGTAAGTCACACCATACGGGGGCAGTTGATGGGATGCGATAATCAGGGGACTGCTATTGCTCCATCGTCTGCCTGAGTCCTGTCGTTCCTCCGGAGTTATTTCATAAAGAACTTTTATTATAGAACTCATGTAAACAGAGCAAACTATGGGGAGACACGGAGCCGGCAGACCGATAACACCAGCAGTGCTCCGTGTCTTCCGTTTCAAAATATAATATGGACAATCTCTCATCAGTCATAGAACCCATTGACCTTGATAATGTTGAGCTGGCAGACGCACTGCAGCTGATCCGATTCACTCATCGGTCGCTCTTTCTCACGGGAAAGGCCGGCACGGGAAAGTCTACTTTTCTGCGCCACATTGCGGCCACGACGAAGAAGAAACACGTGATTCTTGCACCGACCGGTATTGCCGCCATCAATGCGGGAGGTTCTACGCTGCACAGCTTCTTTAAGATTCCGTTCCATCCTCTGTTGCCCAACGACATGCGATACAGTCCGCACCATATCAAAGACACGTTGAAGTACAGCGGAGAGAAGCGCCAATTGATTCGAGAACTCGAACTCATCATTATCGACGAGATTTCCATGGTGCGGGCAGACATCATCGACTTCATCGACAAAGTGTTGCGTATTTACTCGCGAAACATGCGCGAGCCTTTCGGCGGCAAGCAATTGTTGCTTGTAGGAGATGTCTATCAATTGGAACCCGTGATAAGAGAAGAAGACCGGCAGCTACTCCGCCCGTTCTACCCCTCTGGCTTTTTCTTCGATGCCCATGTGTTTCGCGAGATACAACTCGTGAGCATTGAGCTGAAGAAGATATACCGGCAGACCGATCCTACTTTTATTCACATTCTCGACCAGATACGTGATGGGGGCATCGACACGCCAAATTTGGCACGGCTCAACAGCAGAGTAGGAGCCGAACTCGACACCTCTGACGACAAACTCGCTATCACACTTTCTACCCGACGCGATACGGTAGACTACATCAATGGCCAACAACTCGGCCTGCTCCCTGGCGAGCCGACTGTATTCTACGGAATCATCGAGGGTGAGTTCCCCGAAAACAGTCTGCCCACCCCCATTCGTCTCGACCTGAAAACGGGCGCGCAAATCATCTTCATTAAAAACGATAAAGAGCGGCGATGGGTCAACGGAACGCTCGGTACCATCATCGGCATCAGTAACGATGATGGCAAACTCTACATCAGAACCGAAGACGGACGAGACTTCGATGTAGAGCAAGAAAAATGGAGCAACATGCGTTACACTTTCAACGAACGGGAGCAGAAGATCGAAGAGGAGGAAATAGGCACCTATGTACAATTCCCAATTCGATTGGCATGGGCTATCACCGTACACAAAAGTCAGGGACTCACTTTCCGCAATGTGCATATCGACTTCACGGGAGGAGTATTTGCCGGCGGACAAACCTATGTGGCATTGAGCCGTTGCACTTCCTTGGAAGGCATTAGCCTCAAAGACCCTATCCGACGCAGCGAGATTTTCGTACGTCCCGAAATACTTCATTTCGCGCGCTCCTACAACGACCGCCACACCATCAATACCGCATTGGAGGAATCGAAAGCAGACAGGGAGTACCACGATGCCACTATCTCTTTTGATAAAGATGATTTCGATGCTTTTATCGACCATTTCTTCAAGGCTATCCATAGTCGCTATGACATAGAAAAACCTGCCGCCAAGCGTCTTATCCGTCGCAAACTGAGCGTCATCCATCGCTTGCGCGAGGAGAATGAGCGTCTGCGCGAAGAGCAACAAAAGCATGAAACCTTTCTGAAAGAGTTGGCCGCCGAATACACACTCTTAGGTAAAGAATGCGAGACAGAGGGTATGACGGCCGCTGCCATTGCTAACTACAAGAAAGCACTTACACTCTATCCCACGGCACCGGAACCCATTCGACGGTTGCGGAAACTCTCTCCTGAGCGAGAAGCAGGCATGCAGCAACGCAAGAAGTAGACAAGCAATCGATATCTTATCATAGAAAATGATTCTACTTATCTTTGCTGTCCTAAAGTCCTTCATGCTTCTTGAAACGTATAGTCTGCAAAAAGTAGGATAAAAGGACAGCAGTATCAATTCTTTTTGTTACCTTTGCAGCATAATTTTCATACAACAAGTGTTTCCGTCCGTGAAACACATTCACACAGACAAATTTTTCATATACAATTTTATATATGTATAGTAAAGACGAACTATTATCAAAAAATATCTCCGAGTTGGAAGATATTGCAAAAGACCTTGGCGCCGATTTCAATGCCAAGTCAGGACAAGAAGAACTCGTTTATGCCATTCTCGACAAGCAGGCAGTAGTTGAAGGCAACAAAAATCCGTTGGGAACCAAACGGCGTCGTACACGAATCACGAAGAAGGATACCACCGACCGTGTATATACCGTGAACGGAACAGACGGGGAGAACTTCGATACAAAGAAAAACAAGACGACGGCCGAAACGCCTTCATTGTTTAAGGATGTGCCGGTAGGAGCCGTAGAATCTGAAGCTACAGAGGAGAAAGAACCGGCCGTGAAGGCAGCTCCGAAGCGTCGCGGACGTAAACCGAAAGTATCCGTGGAAGAAACTCCGACAACAACTGCCGAATCCGAAGCAGAAAGTTCCGAGCAGTCGACAACAAAGGAAGAGCCAACCGTTGAGACGCCGACAAGCGAACCGGCCGAGGCAGCCGAACTGCCGGCACCGGCCGAGGAGAAGGCTGAACAGATTGTACCCGAAGCATCGTTTGAACCGGCGGAAGCCATGGCGGCAGATGAACCCGACAATGATTTGCTGGCACAATTGCAAGCCAAAGTGCAGGCGCATAACAGCGTGTTAGACGATGCCACCGAGCCTGTTGCCAATGGCGTATGGGCAGGCGATCCTAACGATGGAACCGATTTCATCACCGTGGTGGATTTGCCGATAGAAGATCAGGCGGCACTGCCCAACTACGACATGTTCGACAATCCTACACTACCCATGCAAAACCTCACGCCCGCCTATCAGCAAATGCCCGTAGGCGAGACAGATACTTTTGATTTCGCCGACCTCATCGCAGCCAACGGCGTGCTCGAAGTAATGCCCGATGGCTACGGATTCCTACGCTCCAGCGATTTCAACTATCTCTCTTCACCCGACGACATCTATGTCTCCGTGCAGCAAATCAAGCAGTTCGGATTGAAAACGGGCGATGTGGTAGACTGCCATGTGCGTCCGCCCCACGATGGAGAGAAGTATTTCCCCCTTACGAGCATCGATAAAATCAACGGACGCATGCCGGCCGACATACGCGACCGCATCCCCTTTGAGCATCTGACACCTCTTTTCCCCGATGAAAAGTTTACACTCTGTGGCGACCGTCGCACCACCAACCTTTCGACACGCGTGGTAGATCTCTTCTCGCCCATCGGAAAAGGACAGCGTGCACTCATCGTCGCCCAGCCCAAGACGGGTAAGACCATTTTGATGAAAGACATTGCCAATGCCATTGCCGCCAACCATCCCGAGGCGTACCTGATGATGTTGCTCATCGATGAACGTCCCGAGGAAGTGACCGACATGGCGCGCACGGTGAATGCCGAAGTCATCGCCTCAACGTTTGACGAACCTGCCGAACGCCACGTGAAGATTGCCGGTATCGTGTTGGAAAAAGCCAAACGCATGGTCGAATGCGGCCACGACGTGGTTATCTTCCTCGACTCCATCACCCGCTTGGCACGTGCCTACAATACAGTGGCTCCAGCCAGCGGAAAGATTCTCACAGGCGGTGTGGATGCCAACGCACTGCAAAAACCCAAACGATTCTTCGGTGCGGCGCGCAACATCGAGGGCGGAGGGTCGCTCACCATCATTGCCACGGCATTGATTGATACCGGTAGCAAAATGGACGAGGTCATCTTTGAAGAGTTCAAAGGCACGGGCAACATGGAATTGCAGCTCGACCGTTCGCTCAGCAACAAGCGCATCTTCCCTGCCGTCAATCTGGTGGCATCGAGCACGCGCCGCGACGACTTGTTGCAAGATAAGACTACACTCGATCGTATGTGGATTCTGCGCAAGTTTATTGCCGACATGAACCCCATCGAAGCCATGAACGAGATTCATGGACGCATGCAGCGCACCGAAAGCAACGAGGAATTCCTGCTTACAATGAATTCCTGACCATGTGAAGAAAATGCTTGCCCCGCAGGGCTTCACGTTCGATATCATGCCAGCCGGCATCGATGTCTCAACAAAAAAGCGAGTGGTACGCGTCATCACGACGCGTACCACTCTTCGTGTGTAATAAAGCAATTTACAATCAAGCAATTTTTA
>ERZ772960.496-NODE-496-length-35611-cov-11.865030_pt1 | contig 35611 bp, 30 predicted proteins | sample MGYA00580678_ERZ772960 | MGnify/ENA primary metagenome ERZ772960 (study PRJEB29015, sample SAMEA2737930) | human oral metagenome | biome: human oral; feature: human-associated habitat; material: dental | place: China | collected 2059 ... | reverse complement strand
AAATGCCTAGGATTGAATTGATAGAGCCTGTAGATGAAAAGTCTCCCGTCTATAAAATTTTACAAAAAAGCGGAGTTACCCCCTATCATATTTGCTACGAAGTTGAAAATATACAACGGGAAATTGATAGACTAAAAAAAGAAAAATTTCTTCCGATATCTAAACCCGTCAGAGCGATCGCGATGAATAATAAACTGATCTGTTTTTTATTTAACAAAAATATAGGACTTATTGAATTAGTGGAAAAATGAAAGCTTTTGTTTTTAGAAATAACACAATAGAATTTTTCTTTGATGCCAAAACGCATTCCTTTTCGGGTTATGATGATATTTCGTACATACCGGACGATGCGAATGAGTTTGTTTGGTTCTATCAAACTCCGTATGGGATTGATGAGGAACAAAAAAATCGGTTGACAACGTCGTACACGGAGAAATTTGATTTTGTATATTCTCAAATTCCGGAAACTAAAACGATATATGTGTTTACTTTGGTAAATTGGTTTAATACAAAGATTGTTACCTCTGACTTTGGTTTTGATCATGCCGTTTCTGCATTTAACAATCATGTTATAAAAAAATCCAAAGAAAAAAAAAATATTAAAATAATCGATTTTACCGATTTTATTTTCCGCTATAAAAAAAATGAAATAATTGATTGGAAATATTATTTCACATCACAGCTTGCATTCAATCCGAAATTAGTGAATGATTTTAAGCTTTGGTATTTAAAAATAAAAAGTACACTGGCATTAAAAAGGAAAAAATGCCTCATCCTTGATTTGGATAATACTGTTTGGGGCGGAGTTTTAGGTGAAGACGGAATAAACGGTATCAAAATTGCAGGTGATTATCCGGGGAATGCTTTTCTATACTTTCAAAAAGCTATTCTTGAACTTGAAAAAGCCGGTATTATTATTGCGGTTTGCAGTAAAAATAATGAAAAAGATGTTTTAGAATGTTGGGAAAAAAATCCGTTTAATCTGATAAATAAAACAATAGTCTCCGCATATCGTATAAATTGGAATAATAAAGCCGATAACATTAAAGAAATAGCCACGGAACTGAACATAGGCTTTGAAAGTTTAGTTTTTATCGATGATAATCCTGCAGAAAGAGAACTTATAAGACAAAATTTACCTGAAGTTACCGTACCCGAATTCCCGGAACATCCGTACGAATTACCGCTCTTTATTGATAAGTTGATTATCGATTCCTTCCGTGTTTATACCTTGACTTCGGAAGATAAAAATAAAACGGAAGCATACAAAGCGAATGCAAAACGCAAAGCCGAAGAATTAACTTTTACCGATATAAAAAGTTTTATAAAAAATCTTCAAATAAAAATAGAAATTCAAACAGCAAAAGACACAAATATTTCTCGTATAGCACAAATGACTCAAAAAACAAATCAGTTTAATTTGACTACGAGACGCTATACTGAATCGGATCTAAAAAACATGATTACGGAAGGTGCACAAGTTTATTGTATAAATGTTTCCGATAAGTTTGGCGACAGCGGGATAACAGGCTGTGCTATAATAAAGAATAATGAAATTGATGAGTTGTTATTAAGCTGCAGAATCTTAGGCAAAGGAATCGAAAATGAATTTTTAAAACAAATTCTTAGGATTCTGAAAAATAACGGATACACACAACTGCATGCAACATATATTCCGACTTTAAAAAATGCCCAAGTAAAAACTTTTTATGATCATAACGGTTTTGTCCTGTTATCTGAAATGCCTACCGGTGAAAGAAAATATAGCTGTGACCTGTCTCTATTTCAATATTCCGACGATGCTACATACAGCATTTCAATGTTATAAACCAATAAATCAGGAGAAAAAAATGGAAAAGAAAGTAATTGAACTTTTAAAAAAGATTTTTGAGAATACCGAAATAAATGAATCTTCATCGAAAGAAAATATTCCGGAGTGGGATTCTATGACGCAATTGAATATTGCATTTGAAATCGAGAATGAATTTGGAATTGAACTTGAACCGGAAGAAATTGTTCTATTAAAATCTGTCAGCGAAATTATCGATTTTTTGAATACCAAAACAAACGGTTAATTTCGGCTCTACATATATCAATGAACACATCATATAAAATATTGCAAAAACAAATTTACACTTTCGGAAATTACTCTATTGTTCCGATTCGATATGAAGACCGTTTTGATATAATGAAATGGCGCAATGAGCAAATATATCATTTGAGGCAAAATGAACTCTTAACAGTCGAAAAACAGAACAAATATTTTGATACGGTTGTTTCAAAATTATTCGATGCGGATAAGCCTGACCAGATATTATTTTCTTATTTGGAAAATGATGATTGTATCGGATACGGCGGTTTGGTACATATCAATTGGACAGATAATAATTCCGAGATTTCATTTATAATGAATACTGAATTGGAAAAAAAATATTTTGATACACATTGGACTATTTTTTTAACTTTATTGAAAGAAACGGCTTTTCAGGATCTGAGATTACATAAAATTTATACCTACGCATTCGATTTGCGGCCGCATTTATATCCTATTTTCGAAAAAAACGGCTTTAGAAAAGAGGCTGTTCTAAAAGATCACTATTTATGTAACGGTGAATATAAAGATGTTGTTATGCATTCAATTTTATTTATGGGGTAAAAATGGATATTTATGAGAATGTTAAAAAAAATAAGTACGGTTTTTATGAATTAAAAGATAAGTACAGGAAAGAACTGCGGAATCTCTATGGAAATGAATATTACCAAAATAATATGGGATTATATCAATCTTCTTATAGTGATGAAGAATTGCGATATAAAAATAATATCTATAAAGAAAAATACCATATTTTTTGTAGTCTTGTAAGAGGCGCCGATAAAAAGACTTTATTGGACATAGGATGCGGAGAAGGATATTGCTTGTCATTTTTTTGCGCACTCGGCTGGAATATTCTGGGGATTGATTTAAGCACTTTCGGTTTAAATACTCATAATCCACACATGAAAGAATTCTTTAACAAGGGTGAAATTCTTGAGCAAATTCAACTCCTGTGTGACCAGAATAAAAAATTTGATTATATCAATATGGATAATGTATTGGAACATCTATCTGATCCTGAGTATTTTCTAGAATCCATAAAGCCGCTTTTTCATAAAGAAACCGTGTTGAGTATTTGTGTACCTAATGATTTTTCTCTTATCCAAAAAACAGCGTTTAAATATGGATTTATAAATACTGATTTTTGGGTGACAAAACAAACAAGTGAACATTTTAATTATTTCAATGAAAAATCTTTAAGTGAATTCTTACAACAAAAAGGATTTGTGAAGAAAAAATCGATTGCGGATTATCCTATAGACTTTAATCTCTTTAATGACCGAACTAATTACATCAACGATAAAAAGAACGGAAGTTTTTGCCATCAAGTACGATTGGTTTTTGAAAATATGCTTTATGATGAATCTATGGAAAAGGCAGTATCCGTTCATGAAGCGCTGGCCAATGCCGGTATCGGTCGTAATGTTACCGTATTTTGTCAGTTAAACTAATGCATCTGTTTTCTTGATAGAAGTGTGGATTGTATAGATGAATTTATTTTTTAAGAATTTTATAAACTTGACCGCTGAAGAAGCTGATTTAGTTTTAAATATGCGTAACTTTTTCTCTGTAAGGAGTAAAATGTATAATCAAGATATTATTTCTTTTGAAGAGCATAAAAAATGGTTAACAACTTTACGAATAAATATGTCTTGTTTATATTTTTTAGTATATGCGGATAATGAGCCTATAGGGGTTGTTGATTTTACACATATTACAGATACTTCCTGCGAATGGGGGTATTATTTACATGAAAAATACCTTGGCAGTGGTTACGGCATTTTACTTGAATATTACGTAATATCTTATGCATTTGATAAATTAAAGATCAAAAAATTATATTGTGCTGTTCTTGAAGAGAATAAAAATGTTTATAACACACATATACAATTTTTTTCATTTTCACCTGATCAAAAATATTCTTCATATAAAAATGTAAATGGTCGAGGATTACAGTTTGATGGTTTATCTATTACAGTAAAAACTTGGCAACAATGGAACAATCCTATGGTATTACGAAGTTTAAAATTTTTTAAAGTTGGATCCGTGATCTGGGATATAGAATAGATTATTCTGAGCGAATTATATAAAAATATATAAACTTTTTATTTTGGAGTCTTTTTTTATGAAAACCTTTATAATCGCGGAACTTTCAGCAAACCATAATCAAAAAAAAGATATTGCTCTTAAGACTATTGAAGCGGCAAAAAATGCCGGTGCCGATGCGGTAAAAATTCAAACTTATACAGCCGATACAATCACATTGGACTGTGATAATGAGTATTTTCAGATAAATCAGGGAACCCTCTGGGACGGAACAACCTTATATAAGCTGTACCAACAGGCGTATACCCCTTGGGAGTGGCATAAAGAATTATTCGATTATGCGGCAGAAATAGGTATTCCTCTTTTTTCAACTCCCTTTGATAAAACAGCGGTAGATTTTCTTGAAAAGCTTAATAATCCTATATACAAAATCGCTTCTTTTGAAATTACGGATATTCCTTTGATTGAATATACGGCTTCAAAACATAAACCGATGATTATTTCCCTAGGTCTCGCTACCTTACAGGAAATAGAAGAAGTTTTATCTGTCTGTAAAAAGGCAGGGAATTCCGATATTACTTTGTTAAAATGCACATCATCTTATCCTGCACCGCTGAATGACGCAAACCTTTTAACCATTCCAGATATGATTACAAGATTTAACTGTAAAATAGGGTTATCCGATCATACGCTGGGAGATGTATGCGCTTGTACGGCTGTTGCCGTAGGTGCACAGGTCATTGAAAAACATTTTATTATTGACCGTTCAATCGGAGGACCGGATTCCGCCTTTTCGATGAATGAAAAAGAATTCGGCACGATGGTAAAAAGGATTCGTGCAACTGAAGATTGCTTAGGTAAAGTTTCATACGAACTATCGGAGTTAAGTAAAAAAAGCAGAAAATTCTCTCGTTCTCTATTTGCCGTACAGGATATAAACAAAGGAGAGGTTTTTACCGAAGAAAATGTAAGATCTATAAGACCGGGTGATGGTATAAGTCCTAAGTATATAAGTGAAATTTTGGGAAAAAACTCAAAAGTGTCAATAGAAAAAGGTACACCTATTAAATTTGAGTTTTATAAATGAAAAAAATACTTATTTTGGGTTCTGGCGGGTTTATAGGAAGAAATCTTTATGAATATCTTTCTGAAAATACTAATTATTCAATCAGTGCTCCTTCAAGTTTAGAGTTGAATGCTGCTGATGAAAATTCGGTAACCAAATATTTGAAACATGGTTGTTTTGATATCGTTATTCATAGTGCTATATATAATCCACGTACGGATGAGAAGAAAGATCAAAATAAAGAGTTAGAGTATGATTTAAGAATGTTCTTTAATTTTGAAAAAAATCAACATCTTTTTGGAAAAATGTTTTATTTAGGTTCAGGTGCGGAATTTGATAAAAAAGAACCGATGATAGAAATTCTTGAGTCCGATTTCCCACGAACTATTCCCGGTTCCGACTATGGGCTTGCAAAATATATAATTAATAAACAAATACAAAAAAGTACAAATATTTATAATTTGCGTATTTTTGGGTTATTCGGTAAATATGAAAATTGGAAAAAAACTTTTATTTCCGGCGCTTGTTGTAAAGCTTTAAAAAATATTCCTATTACTATACGGCGCAATGTTTATTTTGATTATTTATTTATTGATGATTTTTGTGAAATATTGATACGTTTAATTGAAAATAAACAAAATTTTAGAGATTATAATATTTGTACCGGTAATAAAATAGATTTATTAAGTATTGCAGAAATAATTAAAAAAGTTTCCGGTAAGATGGTGCCGATATTTATTTGCGAGGAAGGGTATGCAAACGAATATACGGCAAATAATTGTCGTTTATTAACAGAATTAAATAATTTTGAGTTTATGCCTATTGAGCATTCAATAGGCAGCCTTTATACTTATTACAAAGAAAACGAAGAGATGATAGATTTGATATCATTGCTTTATTCATAGTCAGGGAGAATAAATGAATAAGAGAGTATCCGATATTTTAGTTGATCTTGTTTTAAAAGCCGGCATCAAAGATTGTTTTATGCTTGTAGGCGGTGGGGCTATGCATTTAAACAATGCACTTGCTATAGAATCCGGAATAAATAAATTTTTTAACCATCATGAACAAGCATGTGCTATGGCGGCTGAAGGTTATGCAAGGTTAACTGGAAGACTTCCTCTCGTTTGTGTTACAAGCGGCCCCGGTGGAACAAATACATTAAATGGAGTTCAAGGGGCATGGTCCGATAATCTTCCAATGATTATTGTTTCAGGTCATCCGCGATTAGATACGACAGTATCGGCCACGAATGGACTTAATCTAAGAACGAGAGGTGTTCAAGAATTTAATATAGTTGATACTGTTAAATATATGACTAAGTATTCTGTACTGTTAACTAGACCTGAAGATATTAGATATGAAGTTGAAAAAGCTATTCATATAGCGACTACAGGCAGACGAGGTCCCGTATGGATTGATATTCCTCTTGATATTCAGAGTTCTGTTATTGATGATGCTAATTTACGAGGTTATGAGTCTTTATTAGAAAAATATGATTATGCTGATAGCATTCAAAAATTGCTCGATTTAGTCGGCGGTTCACAAAGGCCCTGTATACTTACAGGATCGGGACTTAGAACATCGAATGCCGTAAATGAATTTCGTGAATTGGCAAAAAAAATCAAAATACCTATTATAGGTGGTGCGTTGCAGGCGGATATTCTGTATGAATCTTTTCCCTTGTATTATGGTATGTCTGGTAATGTAGGCCCCAGAGCGGGTAATTTTATTTTACAGAATTCTGATCTTATTATTGTTATGGGAAACAGTCTTTCATTTAAACAAACCGGGTTTAATCAAAATTATTTTGCTCCAAATGCTAAAATTGCTATGATTGATATTGAGGAGGATGAAAGTAAAAAACCGGGACTTAGTGTTGATTTTTTTATTAAAGCAGACTTAAAAGAATTTTTATATGAGTTCTTACAATTTAGTTTTGATGTAAAAATCAATGATAAGTGGGTTTCGTATTGTGATAATATTTTAAAAAGATTTTCTACATCAGAAGGTTTAGATATCTTAAAGCCTTTAAAAAATGATGAGCGTATATCAAATGCATATTTCTGGGATGTTTTTAGAAATAAAGCAAAAAAGGATGAAATAATAGCTCTCGGTAATAGTTCTTGCATCTTAGGTATTTTGCAGCGAGGGATTTTATACGAAGATCAACGTGTTCTTGTTAATTATAATACAGGTTCTATGGGAGATGACATAACTGAAGCTATAGGTGCTGCCGTTGCTTCAAAAAAACGCATTATCTGCGTTACAGGCGATGGTTCTTTTATGCTGAATATGCAAGAATTGCAAACTATAAAATACTATAAACTACCTATTAAGATTGTGGTTTTTTCCAATGACGGCTATAATGCAATAAGGCAAACATGTAAAAACTTCTTTAATGGGACATACATAGGATGTGATGAGAAGAGCGGTATTAGTTTTCCTAATTTTGAAAAAATAGCAAATGCTTTTGATATACCATTTAAGAGATGCCATAATAATGGAGAGCTTGAAAGTTGTATTGATTGGCTATTGGAAGATGATAATGCTTGTTTTCTTGAAATTTTACAAAAGTTAGATGATCCAGCTATTCCAAAAGTAATGTCTCGATTAAAAGATGATGGTACATTTGAGACTCCTGCATTGCATGATATGTACCCGTTTATCGACAAAGATGAGATAGATAAATGGATGATTAAATAAAGTAACTTGAGGTTTGTAATGAAGTATGGAAATATTATTTTTGACGGTGATAGAAAGACATCAGTAAATATCGGCGATGATATGCAATTACTTGCTGTGGAATACTTATATGATTTGATGAATATTCCACAGCAAGATAGAGTGAGAGTGCCTTTATCGAAATTATCAACATATGTACATCCCAATAATGAATATGTAATATTACCTATAAGTTTTCCATTATATGGATATCGTAGTGATATGTATATAACGATGTTTTCACCTGCTATCATTCCTGTTTTTATAGGTTTGAGTATTATGAGTTCATCTATTGAAGATAAAGAAATCGATTATCTTAAAAGATTTGAACCTATAGGATGCAGAGACGCTCATACTATGAATATTTTACGTTCATATAATATTTCGGCTTATTTGAATGGATGTTTAACAGCTATATTTCCTAAAAAAAATGATGCTTTAGGAGATAAAATATTTTTAGTAGATGTTCCAAATAAATTTCTGCAATATATTCCCAACGAAATCAAAGAAAAAGCAATAGTTACATCTCAGGTATTGGATGATACAGATAATCCGGAAAAGTCTGCTATGCAACAATATGAACAGTACAAAAAAGAAGCAAAACTAATTATCACAACACGATTACATTGTGCTTGGCCTTGTCTTGCTGCAGGAATTCCTGTAATATTGCTAAAAGAAAATTTTTCATTTCGCTTTACTGCCTTAGAAAAATTATTACATCAATATACTATATCTGAATTTTCTACAATTGACTGGACAGGCAAAACCGTTGACTATGAAAATATTAAACAAAATATTATTGAAAATGCAAGGTTTCAAATTAATAATGTTATCGAAAAAAATAAAACTTGGATAAAGGTTTCTGAATTTTACGAGTCTTCTATACAAACTAAGAGCTGCTTCATTGAACATTTTGATAATGTTTTACAAGACGTAATAAATAAATGGGATACATATGCTGATATTAAATATGCTTTTTGGGGATTAACTCAAAAGACGGAGATGATTTATTCATATATTACTAAAAATTTTCCAAATGCAAAATGTGTTGCTGTATATGATAGAGATAAAAACGTAGATTTTTTTGGAATAAAAACTACTCAAGATATTAATTTACTTATTGATGATGAGGTGTTTGTTTTTATTACAGCTGCTACAGCAAATGCTTATGCAAAAAAAGTGTTTAATGCTAATAATAAGCATAATTTTTATATATCTTCGGATGGATTTGGAGAATAATAACTAAGAGGGTATCAAGATTTTTTACTTAATACGAGCAATGTTGAATGTTGATTTTTATATATTGATGGATATGTATAGATATGCCTAAATACTCGATAATTTTACCTACATTGAACTCGGTGCAGTATTTACCTAATTGTGTTGAAACTATTGTTTCGCAAGACTACGATGACTATGAATTGATAATCAGTAATAACTGTTCCGATGATGAAACTGCTGCCTATTTAAAAACTTTGGCGGGGAATACTCATATAAAAGTTATTAGGCCTAAAGAAAGATTGGTTTTAGGCGAGCATTGGGATTTTGCTATTTCTCATGCTAAAGGAGAATGGATTTATGGGATAGGCAGCGATGATGGAGTCATGCCGTTTTTCTTTAACCTGCTTGATAAATTGACTCATATTGCTGATTCAAAAAATTTAAATATAATAAAGACGAATAGAGTGTATTATTTTTGGGAAGGATTAAAAGAAATTTATGGAGATAGCTATATAAATTTTAGTGCAAAGGCAAATGTTCGGATTTTATCATGTAAGAAAATGTTATGTGAAGTTTTATATGAAAATCCGAATAAGTTTTTTGATATTCCACAGATGTATACTACATCTGTTTTTCGAAAGGATGTATTACAAAAAGCAAAATGTAATAGAATGAATAAAATAATCCAAGATGATATGGCTCACGATACATATTTAGGCTTATTGGGCTGTATATATGAAAATGAATATTTGTATTCAGATATTCCGATTGGATGGGTCGGCTCTTCGCCTACAAGTATAGGTTCTAATATAAAAGAATTTAAACAAGAAGGTATGTTTCAGAATATAAAGGATTTTATAGCGAACAATCCTGAAGCTTATTATGAAAGATATCATTTTGTTGGGTCGGCATTAAAAGTAGATAGTTTGCTTTTAGTTAGGGCGATACTGTATTTTATGAAAGGTGGATATGATATTGTAATACCATCAGCTTTAGATATAACTGAACATACAAATTTGGTAAAAGTTTATGCTTGTGTTTATAAAATTATCAGTAATCTAGATGATCAAAAACTAAAAGACGAAAGAATGTTTTTTCTAGATGATATGTTGGCGCATAAAGGAATAAATAAAGATGAGATAATTGTAATTTCTAAAAATATAGCTAATAAAAAAACTACATTTTCTGAATTATTAAGAAAAGTTGTGTATAAAGTGAATAGGGCTTTGAATAAAATTCTACATATTACTACCGTTTCACAAAAAGAGTTTAGTATTGTCCAAAATTATGGAAATATCAATAATTTTAAAAATATGTGCGAAGTTAATAAGTTTCTTGCTGTAAATGAATCCATACTTGAAATGCTTGATTTAATTGGATGCGGCTTATGAAATTACTTTTTGCAGGTGATGTTTTTATAACGAAGCCGGAGCAGTTTATCCTTGAACCGAGTTTACAAAAGTTTATTAGCGCCCATGAAGTGGCTTGTTGTAATTTTGAAGGTCCTGTTGAATCTAAGAGTCTGCCGATACTAAAAAGAGGAATAAATTTATATCAGTCAAAAAGAACTCCTGAAAAACTGGCGGCTTATGGTTTTAATTTGATATCACTTGCAAATAATCATATTATGGATTATGGGCAGCAAGGATTGAATGATACAATTCAAGATTTTAAAAATTTAGGCATTCCTGTATTTGGTGCAGGATTTTCTGATGAGCAAATATATGCTCCGCATTATATTAATACAGGGAATAAAAAAATAGCTGTTTTATCTTTGTGTCAGGGAGAGTTTGGTGTAAAGAAAATGTACAAGACGGGAAGATCAGGCTATGCGTGGATTAGTGAGCCTAACTTAAGAAATATTATACCAAAAATAAAAAAAAACGTAGATATTCTTATCGTATTGACACATGCGGGATTGGAAGATGTCCCTTATCCATTACCTGAGTGGCAGGAACGGTATCGTTGTTTTATTGACTTAGGTGCTGACTATGTTATTGGTAATCATCCTCATGTAATTCAAGGGTACGAGGAATATAAAAGTAAATTTATTTGTTATTCTTTAGGAAATTTTATTTTTGATGATGAAAATGATGAAGGTGATGAGTATAGGAGAAGTTTAATAGTTTCAATTGACATAGATAAACAAAATCATAAAATTGTTCCGGTAAAATTTTCCGGCGGATTTATCGAATTTGATAATTCTCAGCAGACTTTACAGGATATAAGGGAACGTTCTGCTTTGCTTAAAGATGCAAAAAAACTTGAAAATTGGGCAAATTCGATTTCCGAGAAATTGTGGAAAGAGCATTATCAATCGTATTATGAACTTTATAATGGTCAGTTTGTGTCTGACGCTTCATATATTGTGCTTATAAAAGCAATAATAAAAAAAATGCTGCGGTATAAAAAATTGTCCCCCGTTTTTGATGATACAATGCTATTGCATAATATACAAATTGAAACACATCGCTGGGTAGTTGAAAGATATTTATATAATCAAAATATTGAAAGGAACGGTTTGTGAATAAAATAATTAAAAAAATATTAGAACCGATTTTGCTGCCTCTATACCGCTGGTTTACAAAAGATAGGGAGTGGTGGAGAATATTCCTTTCAACCGTTTCTCCCGTTTATGCAAGTAAAAGATTATATAAAAGAGCGCTCGGAAAAGAATTAAACTTAAATGATCCTCAAACTTTGAATGAAAAATGTATGTGGCTTAAACTCAATACGTACTATAATCATCCACTTATAACGGAATGCTGTGATAAATATCTGGTTCGTAATTATGTAAAAAGAGCGGGATGCGGAGAAATCCTAAACGAATTACTCGGTGTATGGGATAGACCTAATGAAATAGATTTTGACATATTACCGAATAAATTTGTATTGAAATGCAATCATGGAGCCGGCTATAATATTATTTGTGATGATAAAATAAAACTTGATATAGATATGGCAAAACAGCAGTTAAAAATATGGATGAAAGAAGATTACTGGAAGTTCTATGCCGAAACTCAATATAAATTTATACATAAAAAGATTATATGTGAACAATATATAGAGACTGAAAATGATGGTTGGCCGAATGATTATAAATTTTTTTGTATTAATGGCCGATGCGACTGTGTTATGATATGTAAAGAGCGCAAAACCGGGGCGCCGAAGTTTTATTATTTTGACAGAGCCTTAAAATATCATCCGGAATATTTCTATATTGCACCCACCGAAGAAGAAAAAATACTGCCGGAAGAAATTCTATATCCTCAAAATATTGAAGAAATGTTTCGGTTTGCAGAAAAACTTGCTAAGCCGTTTCCTTTTGTGCGGATCGATTTATATAATGAAAAAGGAAAGATTATTTTTGGAGAATTAACATTTTTATCAAGCGGTGGTATTGAACATGAAGGTTATGCTATGGCGAATTCAAAAATAGATATTGAAAAACCGATTTCGGAGATAGATGAATAATGCAAAATAAACTAACAATCTTAATGCCATCCTATAATCGCGGGCAATATATTCATGAGGCTGTTTCTTCCATTTTAGCTCAAAAAACGAATTTCGGTATTAAGCTTATCATAACCGATGACTGTTCAACAGATGGTTCCGTCGAAATTATACAAGAGCTGCAAAAAAAGCATCCTGATATTATTGAAATTATTTTATCCGAAAAAAATGAACGGCTGCTTGCTAATATTTTAAAAGCACAAGTAAAGGTAAAAACGGAATATTTTTGTGTGCTGGACCCTGACGATTATTATACGGACGAACTATTTTTACAAAAAGCCGTCGATTATCTTGAAGAGCATAAAGAGTTTACAATCTACAGCTCTAACTGTATGATGTTGTACGACGATAAAAGTGAAAAGCCGTTTATTGAAAACAATGTAAAAGAAGTAGTATTTAATTTTGATGACTTGCTTAAAAATAGAGTAATTATAACGCAAACTGCCGGAAGTATTTTTAGAAATGTGGTATATGATCAAGGTGTTCCTCAAATAATAAAAGAAGCAATAGGTACGCCGAGTGAATCTTCTTTTCGTGCCGATACCGAACGCTATATTTTTCATCTGGAAAAAGGAAAAGCTTTTTTTAAAAATGAGAGTGTTGCCGTCTATAGAATACATAAAGATGGAATATGGACAAAAGAAAATCAATTTCACCGCAACTTACTCGCTGCGCAGGCTTATTACGATTATTTTCGCTATTTTAATTATACTTATGCCGACTATTTTATACGGTACTCCTTATTTTATGCAAAAGAATGTTTTGAAGAATTAAAAAAAGCGATAGATAAGAATGAATTTACTCAAACGGTTATACAGTCCGATCTTGATCAGCTGTTTAATATAATAATTGAAGATGAGAAATACTTAAAAGAAACTGTTACGGATAATAAAAAATCGGAACTAATGAAAATTTTAACGATAAAAAAAATAATAAAGTGCCTGCTGCCGTATGGTTTTATACGGCTGATTCAAAAAATAAGGAAAAGTTAATATGTCAAATCCTACGATTATCGGAACTTCCAGTTTTGCACAATCGGGCGGTTCCGCTCTTACAAATATTTTGGAAGAATTTTCCGCCTTTTCGGTTGTTAGGGGGGGGGCAACATTTGAGTGCAAATTTTTTACGGAAAATATTTTTGCCTTGGAAACGGCTTTAAGACTCGGTGATGGTGTGGATAAAGCGGTAAAAACATTTTTATATAATGCACAGCAGGCTTTGAAAGATTCCGGTTATAGAAATAATTTCGGTTCTGAGTTTTTAAATTATACAATAGAATATATCGATTCCGTTACGGAAAATTACCTAGGCGCCTTTCATAAAGATTATGATTATGCCTTTCTTGATCCGGCTGAACGTGCGGTATTCCCCAAAGCACAAAAGCTTTATAATTACAAATACGGCAAACGCTCTTATGAGGCCTATGAACCGTATCCTTGGGAACCTTCTTATACTCCTTTCGGTACCGTATATTATGGAGATTTCCCAAATGATTTTTATGATAAAACACAAAAATATATTGAAAAAGTATTTTCATCTCTTTATGAAAAAGGAAAAAATTATGTACTTGCCGACTCTATTTATAGTGCGACTACAATAACGCCGCAGGAATTGATGTACTATAAAAATTCAAAGGCTTTGATTGCCAATCGGGATCCGCGCGATTTATATGTTATGAACAAGGAGATATACGGTGAGTGGTTTATTCCAACTTGGAATGTAGAAACTTGGATTAAATATTATAAAAATAGACGGCAGAGTATTAAACCTCAAAAGGAAAATAATAAAGATAATATCTTACATCTTCAATTTGAAGAGCTTATTTACAATTATGAAGAAAGTTTAGCAAAGATTAAAGAGTTTTTAAACTTAAAAGATTCGGAGCATATAAAAAAAGGGCAAATATTTATTCCGGAGAAATCACAAACTAATACGCAAGTTTTTAGAAAGTATCCGCAGTATTTAAAGGATATTGAAAAAATAGAGAAGGAATTACCTGAATTCTGTTATCCCTACTCCGAGGCGCAAGTGCGGCATTTTCTTCCCGAAGAAATCAAAGGCGAAAATCGGGAAACATTGGAAGACATACGCAAAACCGTTTGTGTTTTTCAAAAAACGGGGAAATTGCCGTTTTCAAATATAAAAGGGGCATGTATTTTTACAATTCTTTATAAAAATATACAAACATTTAAAAACCGCAAGACGATAACGTCATATATAAAGGGTTGTATTAAGATTGTGATCGGTTCGTTGCTTTTTCCATTTGATTTTATTTATCAACTTATCGCAATTAAAATGTATCAAAATAATAATAAAAATAAAACAATCGAATTTAAATAATATGGTAGAAATATATGTCAAAATATAAAATTGCAGTAGTCGGAACCGGTTATGTCGGATTAAGTATTGCCGTTCTTCTTTCACAACATAATGAAGTTTATGCGGCGGATATAGTGCCTGACAGGGTTAATCTTATAAATAATAAAAAATCTCCTATTCAAGATAAAGAAATTGAAGAGTATCTTGCTGCTAAATCACTCAATCTTACTGCAACACTTGATGCAGCTTCTGCTTATACCGATGCGGATTTTATAATTATTGCAGTTCCGACAAATTATGATTCTCAAAAGAATTTTTTTGATACAAGCTCGGTTGAAAATGTTATACGATCCATACTGCGCTATAATCACGATGCGGTAATAGTTATAAAATCGACAATACCTGTCGGTTATACTAAAAAAATCCGCGAAAAGACGGGGTGTAAGAATATCTTATTTAGTCCCGAATTTTTACGGGAGAGCAATGCGCTTTTTGATAATCTTTATCCCAGTAGAATTATTATCGGTACGGATTTAAACGATAAAAAACTTACGGAAAAAGCCCGTATTTTTGCAGAGTTGCTGCAAGAGGGAGCTATTAAAAAAAATATTGATACTCTTTTTATGGACTTTACCGAAGCGGAAGCCGTAAAACTCTTTGCAAATACGTATCTTGCGCTTAGAGTAAGTTTTTTTAATGAGCTTGACACTTATGCTGAGCTTAAAGGCTTAAATACTCAATCTATTATCAATGGCGTTTGCCTTGATCCGCGTATCGGCGATTTTTATAATAATCCGTCATTCGGTTATGGCGGTTATTGTTTGCCTAAAGATACGAAGCAGCTTTTAGCTAATTATCAGGATGTTCCGCAAAATCTTATTCAAGCGATTGTGGAATCCAATAGAACCAGAAAAGATTTTATCGCTGACCGAGTGCTGCAAAAAGCCGGTTATTATGATTATTCCAGCTCAGTATCGTTTGATGCACATACCGAAAAAAAAATAGTTGTGGGTGTGTACCGTCTGATTATGAAATCAAATAGTGATAATTTCCGCCAAAGCTCAATCCAAGGTATTATGAAAAGAATAAAGGCAAAAGGTGCTAATGTTATTATTTATGAACCGAATTTAAAAGACGGAGAAACATTTTTCGGTAGTTTAGTTGTAAATGATTTTACCAAGTTTAAAAAGATGAGCAATGTTGTTATTGCGAATCGTTATGATTCCTCTCTCGCTGACATTCGGGAGAAAATCTATACCAGAGATTTATTTGAAAGAGATTGACGTATGAGGGAAATTTATATGCGAATATTAAAAAAAAGGGGCAAGAAAAAATGTTTTTTGACGATTATGTAAATCACCGTGATGTAAAAATACGGGAAAGTCTTTTTTTGGATTACAATATGGATTTATAAACATGACGGATTTAATAACAGTAATAATTCCTACCTATAATAAAGCCGATTTTATTTCGCAAACAATTAAAAGTGTCTTGCAGCAAACGTATCAAAATTTTGAAATTGTCATAATAGATGATTGTTCAAAAGATAATACGGAACAGATTGTACAAGAATATCTATCGGATAAGATTCGATATTTTCGACATGAAACTAATTGGGGTCCGGGGGCAACTTTTAATGATGGAATAGAAAAAGCGAGAACGGAGTATATTACACTTATTGCAAGCGATGATCTGTTATTGCCGGATCATTTGATGTATGTGCTCAATGAGTTTAAAAAAGACAATGCAATCGAAACGGTTTTTCCTAAATTAAAAGTTATTGATGAAAACGGTAAAGATCTGCATAAAACAATAGAACAACCGTTTGTTGATAAATATAAAATGCTTAATCAGCTTTTTTATGCAGGAAATGATATACCTGCACCGGGGGTTGCATTTAAAAAAACACTTTTTGAGAAGATACCTGCATATAACCAAAACCTGATAATGATGCACGATTATGATTTAAATGTGCGTTGCCTTATTCACGGTAAAACCGGCACTGTAGAAAAACCTTCGGTTTTATATCGCCGGTTTTCCGATTATACGGTAAATTTAAGCGGTGATGTAAAGTGGATTAGTAGATGCCATGCCGCCGAAAGTAAAATTGTGTTAGATAATTATTTAACTTTAACCTATGATGATATGAAGCGCGTGTTCCCTCAATTAAAAAATTGTACACATGAAGAGATTGTTTTCCGACTTTTAACGGAAACCTGTCAAAATACCGACTCCCGGTTAAGTTCTTGGGCGTTTGAACGACTTATCGATTATTTTGAATGCAATCAAGAGATTTTTAGAAAAAATACATTTCATTTTCAATATAAAGATTATATTAATTTGTATAAAAAAAATGCAAGAAATATTGTCGGCGCTACGCATAAGCAAAAGTTGTATAATGATATGAAAAAAATAATTAAACGGATATTCGGATTGAAGTAATTTCTTTTATTATGATAACAATTAGGACTTGAAATGAAAGAGATTGAATTGCCTAAGATTACCGACGGGCGCGGTAATCTTTCTTTTTTTGAAAGTGAACGGCTTGTGCCTTTTAAAATTAAAGGTGTGAATCTTCTTAATATATATAATACTAATGACCAGTATGAATTTATTGGTAATAAGAATACGAAATTCTTTTTTATCGCTCTTTCAGGGAGTTTTGTGTTCAACAATGACAGTACAGATGATCCCATAAATGGCAGGTTTTTAGAAAATGCAAATAAGGGGTTGTATATCGGTAGAAATACTGATTTTACCTTATCGGCATTTGCAGAAAATACAGTGGTATTGATCATATCTTCGACGGAAAAATTTCATTTGAGGAAGATGTAATGCTGTATTCTATTGATGATTGCAAGCTTTTAAAATTACCTAAAGGCTTGAATTCCAGTTTTACCCGTCTTGATAATAGAGCATCTCTGCCGTTTGAAGTTAAACGGATATATTATCTTTATGGGATTCCGGAAAATCAAGAAAGAGGCGGGCATGCTCACAAAGAATTATTTCAACTTCTCCTTGCGGCATCCGGTTCTTTTAAAGTTGAACTTGATGACGGTAAAAGTACAAAGAAAGTTTTTCTTAATCAGCCCTCACGGGGGCTTTTGATAAAACCCAGAATTTGGAGAAATCTTACCGATTTTTCTTTCGGTGCGATAGCTTTGGTGCTCGCTTCCGAATATTATACCGAAATCGATTACATCAGAAATTATGATGAGTTTTTAAAATATCGAAAAATGAATGCAGCGCATTGAAGGACACAGCAAAAATGTTTAGAATTGAACTGTATGAAAAAAAATATGAACAACTTTGGGATGATTTTGTGTTAAACAAATCGATCAACGGCACTTTTTTACAAAGTAGGAACTTTTTAAACTATCATCCTGAAGGTCGGTTTCAAGATTGTTCTCTTTTAATATTCAATCAAAAAAGTAACTTGGCGGCGGTTGTTCCTGCATGTAAGGAGCCGAATGATACTGCTTGTTTTTTTTCTCATAAAGGTTCTACTTATGGCGGTATCGTTCTCGATAAAAAGCATTATAACGGTGATACGCTTTTAGAAATAATAGAAAGTCTTGAAGATTATTTACGTATCGCACAATTCCGTTCTATGTATTTAAAAATTACGCCGGATATTTTATCTGTTGAAAGTCCTTCTCTTTTGGAATATCTTTTGTATTATAAAAAATATCAACAATATTCAGAACTAAATACGTATATTGATTTGGAAAAATATGATGAAGATATACTTTCTAATTTTAATCAAGCAAAACGAAGAAATATAAATAATTGTATAAAAGAAAATCTAAAATGTAAAAAAATATATTCTGATAATGAAATAATAATAATGCATACAATTATTAAAGATAATTTAAAAAAATATAGTGTGAAACCTGTTCATACAGCAGAAGAATTAATAAAATTAAAGAATATATATATTCCGAATAATATAGATTTTTTTGTGTCGCATATTGAAGATAACTTTAATGCTGCTATCGTTGTTTTTTATTTTCCAAAAACAAAAACGATACATACTCAATATTTATGCTCTAAGGAAGAATTTGCAAAGCTGAGTCCGATGAGCTTTATGTATTATTCTATGATACTGGAAGCAAAAAAAATGAATTATAAGAAAGTATCGTGGGGTGTTTCAACGGAAAATTTTGGACATGTTTTGAATCAAGGTTTGTTAAAAAATAAGGAATCTTACGGCAGTACCTACTCGGTTAATAAAACTTTCTATAAGGAACTATAACACGGGAGTTTTTGAAAATGAGTAAAATTAAGATAAAAAATTTCGGACCAATTCGGAGCGGTTTTATTAATGAATACTATTCTGATTTTATAGATATTAATAAAGTTACCTTGTTTATAGGACCTCAAGGTAGTGGAAAAAGCACTATTGCAAAATTGGTTTCATGTTTTACTTGGATTGAAAAATCTTTGGTAAAGGGAACTATTCTTGAAGAAAAATTTAATTATAAAGATTTAAAAAAACAACTTCAATTTAATCAGATTGATGATTATTTGACTGATTCCTCTTATCTTGAATGGGTTGGTGAAAACTTTAGCATTATATGTAAAAATAGCGAAATAAGTATTATACCTTTGTCTACAGAAACAGCGGATATCCCTAAAATAATGTATATTCCGGCAGAACGTAATTTTTTAGCTTCATTTAGTTTTTCACATATAAAATTATTATCTCGTTTAACTCTGTCGTTAGAAACATTCCTTGAAGAGTATAATAATGCAAAAGGAAATATAAAAAACGAGATGCAAATGCCTATTGCCGGTATTTCCTGTGAATATGATAGACTTAATGATGTTATATGGATAAAACGGGGGACAAATAAAACTCGGTTAGAAAGAGCTGCTAGCGGTTTTCAATCTGTTACTCCGCTTTTTCTTGTTTCCGAAAATCTTTCTAACGCTGTACAAAAAAATAATCAGGGGGAACTTAATTTTAGTGACTATGAACGCTTAAAATCGGATATGCGAGCATTATTGCAGAATACTCAAAATAATGATTCAAAAGTCTTAGACCTGCTAATTAAAGAACTTGGATCAAAATTTTTCCCTTCTTATTTTTTTAATATAGTAGAAGAGCCGGAGCAAAATCTTTTTCCTGATTCTCAAAAGGATATTCTGTTCCATTTACTGAAGTGTGTGAATAGAAATCAGAAGAATAAACTACTGATAACAACGCATAGTCCGTATATTCTTGGGTACTTAAATTGCTGTATTTTTGGAAAAAAATTACAAAAACGGGGGCTTATTGATGAAAAAATAGATTCTGTCATTCCGCTATTTTCATTAATTGATGGTAATGACGTTGCTGTGTATCAATTAGATAATAATGGTGCCATTGAGTATATACAGCCGTATGAAGGAATGCCGTCAGATACGCATATCCTTAACCAAATGCTTAATGATGCCAATACAATGTTCTATACGCTATTACAATTAAAGGATGACTTTGAATGCCGGTAGACTTTTTTAGTGTAAATTATATTACTGAACACATATCGGATACCGAATTCGGAATTATGGATAATAGTAAAGCATATATAGTTAAAAACGATATTATGAATGAAACAGGGTTTGTATTATATGTTAAACATAAAATTGATATACAAGCGCTTATCGAAAGAACATAACCTATGTCTTTAAATTATGAATTGCTAAAACAAATAGATGCTAAAAAGAAAAAACTTGATAGCTTTCGTCCTTTGACGCCGGCGCAAGTAAAAAATTTAAAGCGGCTTTTTGACGTTGATTTTACCTATAATTCGACGGTTATCGAAGGAAATACGTTTTCACTTCGCGAAACGCGGGTTGTGTTGCTTGACGGTATTACTATTGGTGGTAAAACCGTTCATGAACATCTTGAAGTAATAAATCATAAAGAGGCTATCGATTATATCGAACGGCTTGCACATAAAAACGTTGACGAATATACACGGCAGGATATTTTAAACATCCATTCGATAGTATTAAAAAATATTGATAATAAAAATGCCGGTAGATATCGGGAAGTCCCCGTATATGTAAAACTGAAAGATGGAAGCATTCATAAATACTGTGATCCGTTGAAAATTATAGATGAAATGGATAGTTTTTTTTCATGGCTGACTCAAGAAACTTCCGAACATAGTGTTTTATTTGCCGCAGAGGCTCATATAAGATTGGTTACCGTTCATCCGTTTACGGACGGGAATGGACGCACTGCCCGGCTTTTAATGAATCTTATTCTTTTACATTATGGGTTTCCGCCTGCAATTATAAAAGCAAAAGACAGAATAGCGTATCTTGATGCCATAGAGGCATGGCAGCAGCAAAATGAAAAGGCATTATTCCAAAATATGCTCATCGAAGCGATAAATGAAAGTCTTGATATCTACCTTGAAACATTGGAAAAAAATATTATCTGGGAATAGTATATGAAAGGAATTATTTTAGCCGGCGGATCCGGTACAAGACTGTACCCGATTACTCAAGCGGTTTCAAAACAAATATTACCGCTTTATGATAAGCCGATGATATATTATCCGCTTTCGGTTTTAATGCTTGCGGGAATCCGTGAGGTTTTGATTATTTCTACTCCGCGAGATACTCCGGTTTTTAAAGAGCTTTTAAAAACCGGTGATCGGATTGGAATGAAGTTTTTCTATTCCGTGCAGGAAAAACCGCGCGGGCTTGCAGATGCCTTTATTGTCGGAGCAGATTTTATCGGAGATGATTCGGTTGCTTTGGTATTAGGAGACAATATTTTTTACGGACGCAGCTTTACTCCGATTTTGGAAAATGCAAAACAAAAAGCAACGGAAAATGATTCTGCAGTTATTTTCGGTTATTATGTAAAAGATTCGCATTCTTATGGCGTTTTGGAATTTGATGAAAACGGAAAAGTGCTTTCGCTTGAAGAAAAACCTGAAAATCCTAAATCGCATTATGCCGTTCCCGGTTTATATTTTTACGCCAACAGCGTCATCCAAAAAGCAAAAGGTGTAAAACCGTCCGCGCGTGGTGAACTGGAAATTACCAGCATAAACAACGCTTATTTAAAAGAAGGTAAACTTCATGCGGAGCTTTTAGGGCGCGGCATGGCGTGGTTGGATACGGGAACACCTGATGGACTTTTGGAGGCTTCAAATTTTATTGCTACAATTCAAAAACGGCAAGGCTTATATGTTTCATGTATTGAAGAAATTGCGTATTTAAAAAAATGGATTACAAAAGATGAGTTGATAAAACAATCGTTATTGTATAACAACGAATACGGAGAATATTTGAAATTTATTGCAGAAACAGTGGGGTGATTATGCATATTCCTTTTTTATCGTTACAAAAAATAACCGAATCTTTTGAACCGGCACTTTCACAAAAAATTACTGAAGTCGTAAAAAACGGGTGGTATATTCACGGCACAGAATGTGAACTGTTTGAGAAAAAATTTGCAGATTATTGCGGTGTGCGACATTGCATCGGTGTGGGAAACGGACTCGAAGCTTTAAAGCTTATTTTGCGAGCTTATAAAATACTTAAAGTATTCAATGACGGTGATGAGATCCTTGTTCCCTCAAATACTTTTATTGCGACTATTCTTGCGATAAGCGCGGAAAATTTAGTGCCTGTTTTTGTAGAACCTGATATTAACGATTACTTAATCGATATGAAAAAAATCGAAGAGAAAATAACAAAAAAGACAAAAGCGATTATGCCGGTACATTTATACGGCCGGCTTTGTAATATGGAAGTGATTACCGGCCTTGCAAAAAAATATAATTTAAAAGTAATCGAAGATGCGGCGCAGGCGCATGGCGCACGGGGTCACGGCAAAAGAAGCGGTGCTTTTGGAGATGCGGCAGGATTTAGTTTTTATCCGGGAAAAAATCTCGGCTGCTTAGGCGATGGTGGATGTGTTACAACTAACGATGATGAACTTGCCGCTATAATACGAAAGCTTGCAAACTACGGCTCAAGCGTAAAATATGTGCACGAGTATAAAGGAGAAAATTCGCGGCTTGATGAAATACAGGCCGCCGTGCTTTCAGTCAAATTGGAAAGGCTTGATGCGGACAACACCCGTCGGCGTCAAATTGCCGTACTATATAATACGGGAATAAAAAACAATGCGGTGATTTTACCGAAAATGCACGAGGCAGAAGAACATATATGGCATATTTATTGTGTTCGGGTTCAAAATAGGAAGGCCTTTATTGAGTATCTGAATTCATGCGGAATAGAAACGGTTATTCATTATCCGACGCCGCCGCATAAACAAAACGCGTATAAAGAATTTTCTCATCTTCACTTACCGATAAGTGAAAAAATACATGCTGAGGTTGTTAGTCTTCCGATGAGTCCGCTGTTAACCGATGATGAAGTTCATTATGTTATTGAAAAAATTAATGCTTGGAAAGAAAAAGTTTAATGCGAACATTTATAATTAATCTAAAAGAATCCGCAGATCGCCGTCAATATATGATTGAAGAGATGAAAAAAACAAATCTTCAATATGAATTTTTTGATGCGGTGAGCGGCAAAGATATAAAAAATATAGAAGAGGTCTATGATCATGAATATGCCGTAACAAAAGCCGGCAGTCCCTTAAATTTAGGTGAAATCGGATGTGCAATGAGTCACCTTTTAATTTATAAAAAGATGATTGATGAAAATATCGAAAGAACTTTGATACTTGAAGATGATATTATTATTAGTGAAAAAATTGATGAAATAATAAAAGAAATATTGGAATTTAATTTACAAAATAGTGTTATACTCTTGGGACAATCTTCTAAAAAATTAAAAAAGAAAATATATAAGACTAAACTGGATCCTCTTTATACTTTGTCTAAGATTTTTAATTCAGCTTGCGGTACTTATGGATATATAATAGATAATAAGGCTGCAGAAAGACTTTATGATTTTAATTATCCCGTGAAATATGCTGCGGATATGTGGCATATATTTTGGCGGTTTATAAACATATACATTGTTGAACCTTATTTGATAGATTATAAAAGAGATGAATGTTCGGTAATCGATTCATATTCTAAACGTACTACCTACGTTTCAAAGAAAACCGGTCATTCGATATTTTATATTTTTTTTAGAAAGTTAATTAGTTTATGTAAGAAGATCTTCCGGTTTTTACGCGATTGTATATATCGTGTTCTACCGTAGGGATAAACGATGCAGCAAATAATAACATGCACAGGCTACGGGTTTACCGGCAGTTCTGCAGCAACAAACATTATAGAAGAATTTGAAAATGTAAAAAGCCTTGATGCCGGTTTTGAATGTACTTTTTTGCATGAACCTGACGGTATTAGAGATTTGGAGACGGCTTTCAAAGAAGGACATCGCCTTAAAGTTGATATGGCTGTCAAAAGATTTTTAAGACTTGTAAATATCCTGAACTCCCGCGTTGAATTTCAAAAATATTTTAACGGAAAATTTGAAAAACATTCAATCGATTATATAAATTCAATCTGTACTACACAGTGGAAAGGAAATTGGCATCGTGGTTCCGATACTATTAAATTTTCAAAGCAAGATTTACTTTATTATAATTTAGCAAAACAAATCTTTCTTAATGAATATTCATATAAAAATTATTCTTTATATGAACCTGATACTTGGCATCCTACATATCAGATGAGGAATAAAAGCTTCTATGCTTTTTTTGATGATTCTTTTTATGCTAAGACTCAAGATTATATAAAAAAACTTTTTTTAGAAGTTGCTATTCATACGGATGCAAAAAGAGTTTTGATAGATCAGTTTTTTTCTGCTTATAATATATCGGCGTATTTGAAATATGCTCCGCAAACAAAAGTTGTTATTGTTGACCGCGATCCGCGTGATCTTTATGTGTTAAATAAAAGCTCGTGGGGAGAGCCTTATATTCCGACTGATGATGTAAATACCTTTATAAGCTGGTATAGGGGGACACGTTTTTCGCAAAAAGTAGAAGCTGAAAATAACAACGTTCTTTTACTTCATTTTGAGGAGCTTATTTTTGATTATGAAAATTCTTTATGGAAATTGAAAAACTTTCTTGATCTGCGGGATGAAGAACATATCAAAAAAGGTCTTTGTTTTAATCCTAAAAAATCGGCAAAGAATACGTACAAATTTAAAAACTATCCTCAGTGGAAGGATGATATTCTTAAAATTGAAAAAGAGCTGTCCGATTATTGTTACGATTTTCCTAACGGACTGGATAATGATATTAAAGTCGATAAAAGTAATCCTGTGGAAAAATATATTCAATATTCGCATGAATTTCAAGTTAAAAAGAAATTGCCTGAAGAGTATAAAGATAAGGTGTATAAGCTATTGTTCGGTATGACCTCTTTCGGCAGCGTTTGTGAAAGTTTTAATCATAGAAAGACATTAAAAACAAAAGTCAAAGGGTTCATAAAGTCGCTTGTGTTTTTTCCTTTTTTTTTGCTTGAATTTCCATATATAATTTTCAGTTATTATAACTTAAAAAAATGAAATTTTCCATCGTCATCCCCATTTATAATCGAGCATCTTTTATAGACATAACGCTTACCAGCGTACTCTCGCAAACATATCGTGATATAGAAGTGATTTGCGTTGATGATTATTCTACGGATAATAGTCTTGAAAAATTAGAAACTTATGTTTTAAAAGATAACCGCATAAAGATAGTGCGGCATCAAAAAAATCTTGGGCCGCATTGTGCAAGAAAAACCGGCGTAGAAAATGCTTCGGGAGATTATATTTTATTTTTAGATTGCGATGACACGCTTGATCCTGACGCATGCAATGTTTTGTATAATATACTGCATATACGGCAATGCGATGTCTTGGAGTTTGCTTATAAAAGCGAAAAAGAAGTTTCGTATCCCGTTCCATATATTACAATAGATAATTTGTTTGATAGTTTAGTATATTTTAAAAATCCGCGGGCGGGTACGGTATGGAATAAGGCATATAAAAAAGAACTGCTTCTCAAAGCTTTTTCGAATATGGAAGATTTTTATTCGATTATGGGTGAGGATCTTTACGAATCGGTTGTTATTGCCTATTATGCGCAAACCTATGATTTTATAAATAATATTTTACTGCACTATAACACCGATACGGGAATTTCAAATAAAAAGAATGATTTTAACGGCGTAAAACGAGCGTTACGGTCAATTCAAAATGCATTGAATGCTTTTAATATTTTTTTTAACCGGTATGCACCGGAGCAAAAAGATGTCGTTGTAAATATCGAAAGACAATATGTGAAGTATGTGTTTTATTATCAAATTTTGATGCATACTGATAAATCCGATTGGAAAAAATCGTTTGGTTTATTACCTGAATATTTTACAACAGATATACTACTCCCATACGCAAAGAAAATGGAACAGTCAATATTCGGTCTTCAATATGAACTTTTCAAATATCGTTGCAATATGGAATTGAGAAAGAAGTTTCCGCCTCAATTAAAAATAATGATAAAAAAAATAATGAGGCGCTCCTAAAAACCGAAGTTTTTAGATGCGCTTAATATGGTTACGTATGGTTGTAAGGAAGTAATATAAAAATGAACCCTAATAATATAATCACAATTTTTACCCCGACATTTAATAGAGAAAAAACGTTAGAACGTTGTTATCAAAGTTTATTAAAGCAAAAGAATTATAATTTTGTTTGGTTAGTCATCGATGACGGTTCTACGGATAATACGGCGTCGCTTATTGCAAATTTTAGTAAGACTGCTCCGTTCGCTATTAATTATATCTATCAGGAAAATTCCGGGAAACAGGCCGCTTGGAATAAGGCTTTGGATGTCTGCACGACTGAGTATTTTATATGTTTGGATTCCGATGACGCGCTTATCGAAAATGCTTTAGAAAATGTAATGCCGTATTTAGCTGATATAAAAAACGATACGGAAATTGTAGGCATACGGTGTAATGCAATAAACTCTCTCAAAAATACAGTTGATAGCGCCTATTTGTCATCGGAACCTATTAAAGAATCTTGGTTTGAAGAAGTTGTAAATAATAAATTTGTCGGAGAAAAATTAGATGTATTTAAAACTGCCGTGTTACGGCAATTTTATTTCCCTGTAGCCGAAAATGTAAAATTTATCCCTGAAAATTGGTTGTACAGCTCTATTGCAAAAGCCGGATTTCTGTTTTTGTATTTACCGATTGCTTTAAGAATATTTTATGACTATGATGATAAGAACCGTTTGACGCTGACTCCCGTAGTAAAACACGCAGAGGGGCATTATATATGCCGGAGTCATTTATTAAAAATCATGCCGAAATGTATTTGGTTTAGAAATCCTCTTTTTTATCTAAAAACAATAGTTCGGTTTTCGCAAGCAGCGGGAATAACTCAAAAAAGCTTTAAAGAGCGTTGGCGCGATTCCGGTTCTTTTATAGCAGCTGCATTAAGCTATATATTACAGTATGTAAAGACAGGTGTTGCGGCTACTACTAAGGTGATACAAGATAATATGCCGGTATTCGTACTTAATCTTGCGCATAATCCGGATAGAAAACAATATATGCAAAATATATTACAAGATATTCCTATAACGTATGAATTTTTTCCTGCCGTTTACGGCAAAGAAATTAAAAATATCGGCGAAGTATATGATGAAAACAAATCTCTAAGAATATTAAAACGTAAATTGAATATAGGTGAAATAGGATGTGCTCTCAGTCATCGTCTTATTTATAAAAAAATGATCGACGAAAATATTCCTCAAGCTTTAATTCTGGAGGATGACGTATCGTTGTTACCTGATTTTTATCCGGTTTATAGGGCCTTATCGGGAAAACATATTGGAAATAAAGTCATTCTATTAGGAACGAATGTTACCAAACGAATGAAAAAAATATGGAAAGAAAAACTGACTGACACTCATTCGATGTATTTGGTGTTGAATAATTATACCGGAGCTTACGGGTATGTCATCGGATTGGAGGCTGCAAGAAAAATCTATTCTCATACTGAGAAAATTTTCGTTGAATCGGATAAATGGAAATACTATAGAAGGTTTTCTCAAATATGGCTTGTATCGCCTTCTGCTGTAACGGTTGATGAAGTTTTCCCTTCCGAAATAGGAAGCTATCTTAGACATACTCCGAGGTGATTTCTATGTCGATTATTCTTTATACATTACTTATTTATCCGCTTGAATCGATTATTGAATTTATTTTTCTTGTGGCATTTAAGATATTCAATGAAAATGCCGGCGCTGCTGTAGTTATCGTCAGTTTATTTGTGAATGTTGTTACCCTGCCTCTTTATACTGCAGCAGAAGCATGGCAGGATAAAGAAAGAAAATTACAAAAAAAATTAAAACATAAAATTGATGATATAAAAGCTGTTTTTTCCGGTGATGAACGGTATATGATATTATCAACCTATTATCGGCAAAATAATTATCATCCGATATATTCGTTACGCGGTATGCTTGGCCTTATGCTGCAGATTCCCTTCTTTATCGCAGCCTATCATTTTCTATCCGGACTCGTTTTATTACAGGGTTCGTCATTCCTTTTCCTTGATAATTTAGGTAAACCGGATGCTTTAATAAGAATTGGAACGTATTCGATAAACCTTTTACCTATCCTTATGACAGCAATAAACATTGTGTCCGCGGCGATTTATACCAAAGGGTTTGCTATTAAAGAGAAAGTGCAGCTATATGTTATGGCTGTACTTTTTTTAGTTTTGCTTTACGGATCTCCTTCCGGCCTTGTACTTTATTGGACGTTAAATAATTTGTTTTCATTAGGAAAAAATATTTTAATAAAAATTTCTTATAATAAAAAGATATGGTATTACATGGGGCTTATTGGTATTATAGCAGGCGGTGTGGTCGTAATAACCACTGCTCGAAAACCGATTGTTATTATACTTATGGCCGGTGTAATGGGATTATATATTCTACTTCCGTTGCTTATTAAAATTCTATGTGCGTTTATATATTCAACAGCGTTTTTTAAAAGCAACAAAAATGTAAATATACTTTTTATTTGTTCTATCCTTTCCATAGCCGTTCTTTTAGGCTTTCTTATTCCTTCCTCGCTCATTGCTTCCTCCGTGCAAGAATTTTCGTATACAATGCAGTATCGAAACCCTTTCTTTTTATTGTATATTACTTCCCTGCAAAGTATCGGATTCGTGCTTATATGGCCGGCAATTATCTACCGTCTGACGAATAATCGAGTAAAACCGATTTTTTCATTTATCGCTTTTATCTTTCTCATTTGCTTTGTTATCAATGTGTTTGTTTTTCAGGGCAACTATGGAACGCTAACCGGGTTTCTTTCTTTTATTTCAGATGACTGCTTAGTTCATACATTAAAAGAACAGGCGGTTAATATACTTCTGCTTTGCGTTGCTGTCGTTTGCATCGGATTTTTGTTAAAAGGAACATTTGCGCGGGGTACTATTCTTGTTGCTGCAATTTTACTTGCATCGGTTTTGACGCTTTCAGCGATTAATGCGTTTAAAATATCGGCGGGGTATAAAAATGTAACAAAGCTCATACAAATAGATAAAAAGAATAAATCGATCGGTCATCTTGAAAAAGTCTACGGCTTTAGCAAGACACATAAGAATGTTTTAATTTTTATGCTTGATAGAATGCCCGGTATATTTATTCCCTCTATTTTGGAAGATTTTCCTGCGTTGTATGAAAAATTTACCGGTTTTACATTGTATCCGAATACTATTTCATTCGGGGGACATACTTATATCGGTGCGCCTTTATTATACGGCGGCTATGAATATACGCCGGAATCCTTTAGAAGAAATACCGATTCTCACCGTGATATGTATAATGAATCTCTATGCGTTATGCCGCGTCTTTTTTCTGAGGCTGGTTGGGATACGGTTATCACCGATGCTTCACTGGCAAATCATAGCTGGGTACCGGACAATTCCATTTTTGAACCGTATAGCGGAGTAAAGGCATTAAACCTTGAGGGGAAATACGTTGCCGAATGGATTCGGAAACATAATATTGAAATGCAGAAAAATGTGTTGCCTTTTTCCGAGACGTTGCGTAACATGATACGGTTTTCTCTTATTAAGGCATCGCCGTATACACTGCGGCGCTATCTTTATAACAATGGACGGTATTTACACAGTAAAACTTCTGCGCACGGACTATTCGACTTTATTACAAAAGCAGCCCCAATCGAGTTTATTAAAAATGATATCGACACTCATCATGCCCAAAATTGTTTTAACTTAATTGTAAACAATCTTCCGCATACGCCTATTTCCGTACAGCAAGCCCGTTTATTTTGTTCCGAAGCTTTTATAAAGAAATGTGAAGACAGATGCAAAAATGAAGTTACGGTTAATCACTATATTTCCGATGCATATCTTTTTACCATGTTCGGCGATATGATTGATCTGTTAAAAGAAAACGGTGTTTATGATAATACCAGAATTATTTTTGTTGCTGATCATGCTGATGGAAATCTGATATTAAATGATTCTCAATTCAATACGGATTTTAAAGACAAAACCTTGCAGCAAACTTACTATATGCCTATTTTAATGGTAAAAGATTTTAATGCAGAAGGGGCTTTGAAAATTGACATGACGTTTATGACAAATGCCGATGCGCCGATTTTGGCAACGGAAGGATTTGAAAATGTTATCCCCGATCTTACAAACAATCCTTTTACGGGAAAATCATTTGTAGAAACAAGAAACAAAGACAATATCGTAATTGCCAATATTTTGGAAGATGATGTGTTGAATATTTATTTAAAGGATAAAAATATTTTTGATGAGAAGAATTGGGTAAAAGGCCGTATCCGTGAAATAAATTAAGAACAAAGAATGATTGAAAGTATGGGGTTACGTTAATATAAAATTACTAAAATCATAATGAGGTAATATATGTTGAATTTTTTATATATGATTTTTATTTATCCGGTATATATGTTTGTAGAATTTATTTTTTTTCTTGCAAATAATATAACGGATGATTATATAGGCTTTTCTATTGTGCTATTAAGTGTTGCGGTTAATGTTATTTGTCTTCCCATATATAATGTTGCCGAAAAATGGCAAGAAAAAGAACGCGCTATACAAAAGCAATTAAAACCGAAAATCACTGATATAAAAGCTGTTTTTTCCGGTGATGAACGGTATATGATGCTTTCCACATATTATAGACAAAACCACTATCATCCGGTTTATGCGATGCGGGGAATGTTTGCGTTGCTTATTCAGATACCGTTTTTTATTGCTGCATATAAACTTCTATCCGGTTTACCGATGATGAACAACGCCTCATTCTGGTTTTTAAAAGATTTAAGTAATCCGGACGGGTTGCTGCATTTTGCCGGTATGCATATAAACATTTTGCCGATAGTAATGACACTGATCAATATTATTGCTTCCGTGATTTATTCAAAAGGATTCGGTATAAAAGAAAAATTGCAGTTATATATTACAGCAGCCGTTTTTCTTATCTTGTTGTATAATTCGCCTTCAGGATTGGTGTTTTACTGGACGCTTAATAATGTTTTTTCACTTTTTAAAAATATTTTCTATAAAATAAAATTGAGCAAAAAGGTATGGTATGCGGTCGCCGTATTATTTTTTGTTTCTCTTACGGTTATAACTAAAATCAGTACCTCGAAATTGCGTCCGTTAGTTATTATGGAATTTTTTACCGCTGTCGTGGTGTTTGTTCCTATTATACGGGTGATAGCTTCGAAGTTTTTATTAATAAATATTCCTAAAATCTTGAGCGATGATAAAACGCGCTTTTCGATTTTTCTGCAAAGTTCTGTTGTCTTATTTATATTTTTAGGCTTGGTAATTCCTGCCTCAACTATTGCAAGTTCTCCGCAGGAATTTGTTAATTTTGAAAATATTTTTAATCCCTTTACCATTCTTTTTTATACTGCAATACAAAGTATCGGTTGTTTATTTTGGTTTGTATGTTTATATAAACTTTTTCAAAAAAACGTACAAGTTGCTTTTACATTCGGTTCTATAATTATACTTGTAATTGCAATACTAAATGCTTATCTTTTTCAAGATAAATACGGAAGTATTAATAATTTGCTTATGTTCTCGGATGTTGGGCGGTTGCGCCATTCGTTGCGCGAAGTTGTGATAAATTTGGCGGTCATAGGGGCAGCAGGAGGTATTACTTTTTTTATTCTTTATTTGGGTGTTCTAAAGAAGTTTATCGGTACGATTCTAAAAATACTTATCTGTTCTTTTCTTGTGATTATAGTTATTTCTTCAACAACAATCTATAAAGAACTCAATACTATGAAATCGGCGACAAATGCACTTGCGAACTCCGATAAGGCGTATAGAATAAGTAAGACCGGAAAAAATATTTTTATATTTATGTTGGATCGTTCTATGAATTTCTTCCTTGATCCGATATTTGAAAGTTCCGAGTTGGTAAAAAGCGAATATACGGGATTTACCGTTTTTGAAAACAGCATTGCTTTCGGCTTAAGTACCAACTTTAGTACGCCTTCATTGTTCGGCGGATATGAGTATATCCCTGAAAAGATTGATGCACGCTCGGAAGAATTATTAGTTGATAAGCATAATGAGGCGTTGAGCGTATTGCCTAAACTTTTTAGCGAACATGATTGGTGTGTCAGTTTTACCGATCCGTCATGGTTGAATTATTCATGGGTCCCGGATCTTTCCGTGTTTAAGCAATATAATATGCGGGCAAAAAATATTGACGACAACGGAATCTATACGCAGGATTTTCTTAAAAAAGATATCCGCCGTTCGGTTCCGCAGTCGAAAATATACGGAATTCGCCGCAATATGTTTTATTTTTCTTTATTTCGCATTCTTCCGCTTGAAGTTCGGCGGATATTTTATGCAAACGGAATGTACGGCAGTGTAGGAATACCGATTTATTCCGCTTCATTTATGAATGCTTATTCTGCTATAGAAAATGTTACAAATGAAATTGAGTTTGTAGAAAATCAGGATTGTATAAATATCATCGTCAACAATGTGACACATGAACCGCCTCGTAAAGAAACGGTACAGATGATTGGAAAAGATTTCTTAATCCCCTTGGCAAAGAAATATTGTTTTAATGAATCAACGGAAAATCATTTTTATGCTAATTATTTGGCGCATGAGTCATGTGCACGGTTTTTTAGGTTTTTAAAGGATAATGGATGTTGGGATAATAGCCGTATAATTATCGCAGGAGATCATGGATCCGGCGGTATCCGCGTGAAAGGAATGAATTTTATCGATGCTTTCGCCGGATTTGATTTTTACCCTGAATCATTAATACCATTAATCATGATGAAAGATTTTGATTCAAACGGTAAATTGAATAAGGATTATACGTTTATGACATTAGCGGATATTCCTGCTTTAGCTACTAAAGACTTACCTGTTGAATTACAAAAAAATCCGTTTACCGAAAAGAAATTTATTGATACTCAAAATAAAGAAATAGTAAAATCGGTAGAAGATGGTAGCTGGCATGCAAACCATCAACTGAAATCCACTCAATTTGACGTGTATAGTTGGGTCTATGTAAAAGAAAATGTATACGATCCTGCTTGTTGGAGTAGGACAAATTTTGATATTAAAAATTAAGGAGATATGGGATTATGATCCTGAAAATATCAATTCGCTTTCGAGCGTATGAATTTTTAACGGAAATTAAAACAATATGCTAAATTTCTTATATACGATTCTGATTTATCCTGTCTACCTGTTTGTCGAATTTATATTTTTTACGGCAAATATTATTGCGGACGGAAATATCGGTATTTCCATTGTACTCTTGAGTATCGGTATCAATATCATCTGTTTACCGATGTATAATGTCGCCGAACAATGGCAAGAGAAAGAGCGAACTATTCAAAAAAGGATGAAGTCAAAAATTACCGATATAAAAGCAGTGTTTAAAGGCGATGAACGGTATTTAATGTTGTCGACATATTATCGTCAAAACAACTATCATTCCCTCTATGCTTTACGCAGTATGTTTGCGCTTTTCATTCAGATTCCTTTTTTTATTGCGGCGTATAAACTCCTATCCGATTCGTCGGTTATGGAAAAAAGTTCCTTTCTATTTTTTACCGATTTGGACGCTCCCGACAAACTGTTTAATTTGGGAAATATTTCGATAAATGTTTTGCCGGTTGTAATGACGCTTATAAATATAGCAGCTTCTGCCGTTTATACAAAAGGTCTTGAGTTAAAAGATAAATTAACACTCTATATTACGGCTCTCATTTTTTTAGTTTTGCTGTATAACTCGCCTACAGGTTTAGTTTTTTATTGGACACTCAACAATATTTTTTCTCTTTTAAAAAATATTTTTTATAAAATAAAATTAAACGCCAAAACATGGTATATAATTGCCGTAATTGTTATGATACTTTTAACGGGTATTACAACAGTAATAACGATAAATAAAACCAAAAAGCCTTCTATTCTTTTAGGATTTTTAACTGTTGTTATAGTAATGATACCGTCAATAAAAAAGCTATTCAATTTTTTTGAAAAGAGATCGATATCTATTTTTAACGACGATAAAAAATGTTTTTATATCTTTTTGTCCTCTGCAATTGCCTTGTGTATTCTTATCGGATTAGTCATCCCTTCTATGACGATTGCAAGTTCGGCACAGGAATTTGCAGATTTCGGCACATTTAAACATCCTTTAAGCGTTCTTTATCATCCTTTGCTTCAAAGTTTGGGCTGTTTGTTCTGGTTGCTGTGCATATATAAACTTTTTTCAAAAAACGTACAAAAATATTTTGCGTATATAGCGGTACTATTACTTACAGCAGCTCTCATAGATGCGTTCATCTTTACAGGCAATTACGGCGATATAAATAATATACTGATATTTGAGGATGCAACGCGATTAGGGCATTCCATGAAATATTTTGCCGTAAATATGTTAGCGATATGTGTCGGAATACTTATAATAACCGCTTTAATCTATTCAAAATTTTCAAAACTGCTGCCTTCAATATTGAATATTATTGTTTTAACCTTTATGGTTGTAACGATTTTCTCTTGCATTTCCATTCAAAAATCATACCGGCGGATGCTGGCCGGAAAAATTAATGAAAAAAACATACCTAAAGCATATAGGGTATCAAAAACGGGAAAAAATATTTTTATATTTATGTTGGATCGTTCTATGAATTTCTTCCTTGATCCGATATTTGAAAGTTCCGAGTTGGTAAAAAAAGAATATATCGGTTTTACCGTTTTTGAAAATAGTATAGCTTTCGGTATAAACACCAATATGAGTACGCCCTCTCTTTTCGGCGGCTATGAGTACACTCCCGAAAATCTCAACAAGCGTTCTAAAGAATTACTGGTTGATAAACATAATGAAGCGTTAAGCGTATTACCGCGGTTATTTAGCGAGCATAATTGGCTGGTGGGTTTTACAGATCCTCCATGGTTAAACTATTCATGGCTGCCTGATTTATCCGTATTTAGCAAATATAATATACGAGCGCAAAATATTGACTACCTTGGAAAGTACCGTAGAAATTTTTTAAGGCAACATTATTTAAAACAGACAAACAGACAAACAGACAAACAGACAAACAGACAAACAGACAAACAGA
>ERZ772960.495-NODE-495-length-35635-cov-8.569983_pt1 | contig 35635 bp, 28 predicted proteins | sample MGYA00580678_ERZ772960 | MGnify/ENA primary metagenome ERZ772960 (study PRJEB29015, sample SAMEA2737930) | human oral metagenome | biome: human oral; feature: human-associated habitat; material: dental | place: China | collected 2059 ... | reverse complement strand
TAAAATTATTAAAATAATGTTGAATAGAATAACATTTTTTAATTAAAAATATATTCAAACTAAAAATATATCTCTAAAATTTTTACTCTATTAAGCAAAAAATAGCTGGTTCACAAAATTATCAAATTGTGATAAAATTAATTAATTACAATAAAATAACTGGAGAAATATTTATGAATAGTAAAGATAAAGATTTATTTTCCAAATTTGAAACGTTAAAGTTTGTTGCAATAATTATGGTTGTTTTTATTCATATTGTCTGCGGGGAACTTTATGAAGTTGAAAGTGGCGAGCTTTCTTATGAATGGATTATTTCCAATGTCATCGACAGCTTTTGTAGGAGTTGCGTGCCAATTTTTGTGATGGTTAGTGGATTTTTTTTGCTTGGAAAAGATGAAAAAATAACAGTATTTTTTAAAAAGCGGATTTTAAAAATTATCCCAAAATTTTTAATTTACTCTATAATTTTTTATCTTTTCACAATAACTTTTCACAATAACAGTTTTGAAAATAATCTATTTTTCAAAAAAAGTTTTTATATAAATTTTGTAAAACAGCTATTAACTGGAAAAGTTTATTATCATTTGTGGTATATTTACATGATAGTTTCAATTTATCTCATTACGCCAATTTTACGAAAAATTGTTTTTTGGGATAAAGAAAAAAATTTTCAAAATACAAAATATCTAATATCAGTTTGGATATTTTTTTGGGTTTTGATGCCATTTTTTAACACTTTTTTTAAGTTAAAGATAAATACTTATGAACAAGTTGGTGAGTATGTTGGGTATTTTTTACTCGGATATTTGATTGGAAATAAAAAAATTAGGATTTTTAAAAATAAAAAAATAAGTGCAGTTCTGTTTTTTTTGTTTAATTCCATGATTATTTATTTTACTTATATTTTCACAAAAAAAGATGGCAAGCTGTTTGATTATTTTTATAATTATTACTCGATATCTGTATTTTTTATATCAGTTATAATTTTTGAATTTGCAGTAAATTTTGAAACAAAAAAAAAATTAAAAAATGAAAATTCAGGTTTAAAAAAATTTGTAAAAGTTGGGTCAGCTATGACATTCGATATCTATTTAATTCATCCAATTTTTGTCTATTTTTGTGAAAATTATTTAAAAAATAGGATAAGTTATGGAAAGTATATAGTTATTTCATTTTGTTGCGTATTTTTTTTATCGTTTATAATAAGTTTATTTTTTTATTATATTAAAAAATTATCAGAAAGAGGTGTGTTATAACAGTGAGTGGTGTTAGAAAAAATTATTTGGCATTATTTTGGATACTTACGATAGTTGTTTACTTTATAGGTCTTATTATCATAAATAGAGGACTTGGATTCAGGAATATAGGAATATTTGGAGTTGCGCTAATTGCATATTATGTTGGAAATATTTACAATATTGCAGTTGGAAGATACCGTCTTCGTGATATGGCGGTTGTCTGTGTAGTTAACTTTATTTTTGCCACCGTGGCTAATTTTTTTAAAATATTTACATTTTATGAAGCGATAGTTCTATTTGGAATAATCGCCATGTTTCAAATTGTTTTTAGATATATTATAATCGTGGGAGTTGTTGAAAGACAAAGAATTATGTTTATAGGAGAAAATGATTATACCCAAGATTTACTTGAAAGCATAAAAAATGACGAACAATACAGATTTATTGAGCATTACAAAAATGTTCAAAAAAAAGATTACGGATATGATATATTAAAAATTTGTGATTTAAAAAAAATAAATATAATTGTCGATTTTACAGAAAATTTACTTATAAATCCAAAAATTGTTGACAAACTTTTGAAAAATAAATTAAAGGGACTTCAGTACTACAATTATTTAGAATTTTATGAAATGTATGAAAATAAATTGCCAGTTTCGCATCTGAGTCCAAAGTGGTTTTTGGAAAATACAGGTTTTGAAATTTACCACAATAATTTCAACTTAAAAGCCAAAAGAATATTAGACATTATTTTTGCGTTATTAATAGGAGTTTGTGTAATTCCGATTATGATTATTGCAGCGATTATTATAAAACTTGAGTCAAAAGGACCGATATTTTTTATTCAGGAAAGAATTGGTGAGGGAAACAAACCTTTTAAAATCGTAAAATTTCGTTCGATGACGACTGATGCTGAAAAAGATGGACCAAAATGGGCTACAAAAAATGATAGCCGTGTCACAAAATTTGGGAAATTTATGCGTCTTACAAGGGTGGACGAGTTGCCGCAGCTATGGAATGTCTTAAAAGGTGAGATGAGTTTTGTAGGACCAAGACCTGAGCGAGAATTTTTCATAAAACAATTAGAAAAAGAAATAATGTACTATAATTTAAGACATACGGTAAAACCTGGGCTTACAGGCTGGGCTCAAGTGATGTATCCCTACGGAGCAAGTGTCGAGGATGCCTACAGAAAATTGCAATATGACTTATATTACATAAAAAATCATGATATTTTATTCGATATGAAAATTTTATTAAAAACCATCACAATTGTAATTTTTGGAAAGGGAAGATAAAATAAGATAAGATAAAATATCTTTTAAATAATAAAAATAAAGAAAGATAAAAAAATAAAAAGAGAAATTAAGAAATTAAAAAATTAAAGAAATAAAGAAATAAAATAAAAAAAATAAAAAGAATAAAGAAAGAGAGTTTATTTTAAAACTCTCTTTTTTTAAATTTAATTTCATTAAAATAATCCTGAAATTACTCCATTTTCATCTATGTCAATTAATTCAGCCGCCGGTTTTCTTGGAAGTCCTGGCATATCTATTATTTCTCCAGCCATTGCCACTAAAAATCCTGCTCCAGCTGATAGTCTTATTTCGTTTATCGTAATTTTAAATCCTTTTGGCCGTCCCAATAAATTTGGGTTGTCAGAAAGTGATTTTTGAGTTTTTGAAATACAGATTGGGAGTTTGTCGTAGCCATTTTCAACATATTTTTGAATATTTTTTTTCGCTTTTGCAGAAAAGTTTACTCCATCTGCTCCATAAATTTCTTTTGCAATTTTTTCAATTTTTTCTTGAATTGTCAGATCTAAATTATAAAGTGGAGCATATTTTTTAGATGAATTTTCATTTTTTTTGATAGCATCCATCACTTTTTCAACAAGTTCTTTTCCACCTTCGCCACCTTTTTCCCAAATTTCACAAAGTGCAACTTCAACATTTTGTTTTTTACAAAAATCTTTTATCACTTTAATTTCAGCATCTGTATCAGTTATAAACTTATTAATTGCAACAACAACTGGAATATTGTATTTTTGCATACTTTCGATATGTTTTTCCAAGTTTTCCAGTCCTTTTGCAAGGGTTTCACAATTTTCAGTTTTCAAGTCTTTATCGCCGCCGTGATGTTTTAGTGCTCTCACTGTTGCAACTATGACGATTACATTTGGGTCAAGATTTCCAAATCTAGCTTTTATGTCTAAAAATTTCTCAGCTCCCAAATCTGCTGCAAATCCAGCTTCTGTTACAACATAATCCGATAATTTTAACGCCATCTTTGTTGCGATTAAAGAGTTACATCCGTGAGCAATGTTGGCAAATGGACCTCCGTGAATAAATACAGGCGTATTTTCCAATGTCTGCACTAAATTTGGCTTAATTGCATCTTTTAATAGAGCTGCAACCGCTCCTTGAATGTTTAATTGTTTTACTTTCAACATTTCACCTTTTCTGTTATAAGCAAAGACAATTTCTCCAATTCTATTCTTTAAGTCGATAATTGAATCAGCTAGACAAAAGATAGCCATAATTTCTGACGCAACGGTGATTTGGAATGAATTTTCCCTAGGGATTCCATTTACTTTTGGTCCAAGTCCAATTACTATGTTTCTTAAATTCCTGTCATTCATATCCACAACTCTTTTAAAAGTGATATTGTTTACATCAATATCAAGCTCATTTCCAAAGTGAATGTGATTGTCGATACAAGCTGAAATAAGATTGTGCGCAGCTCCTATTGCATGAATATCTCCTGTAAAATGAAGGTTGATCTCTTCCATTGGGACAACTTGCGACATTCCACCGCCTGCAGCTCCCCCTTTCATCCCAAAAACAGGACCAAGCGATGGTTCTCTTAATGCTGCAATAGATTTATACCCAAGTTTATTTAACGCTTGAGTAAGTCCAACTGTTACAGTAGATTTTCCTTCACCGGGAGGTGTTGGTGTAACAGCTGTCATCAAAATTAATTTTCCGTCCTTTTTATTAGCATTTCTTTTCAAAACGTCAAGACTAACTTTTGCTTTATATTTTCCATAAGGTTCATAGTCGTCTTCACAAAGTCCAATACTTTGCGCAATTTCGCTAATTTTTTTTAATTTTGCATTTTGAGCGATTTCTATATCTGTCATTCTTCCTCCTAAAAAAATTGAAATTTAAGTTTATTTTATTACTCAACATTTATATTATACTAAAAAATGTTATTATAAGTCCAGCATTTTTGAAAAATAAAAAATAAAAGAAAGAGAGTTCAGGTTAAATTAAGAAAAAATTTTCAAAAAATACTTGATTTTTTTTTATAAATAGTATATAATTGTACTTGATAGTAAAAAATAATTGAATTATTTAACTATAACCAAAGACAGTAGGTAGAATGGAAAATTCATAAAATCCTACCGAGGTAGTTGTAATGAATTATTGGAGTTTTTAGTATGAATTCTTATGATAGGTTTCGTTATAATAATACCTCTGGCTTATTGTTTTTGTTTCAGAGGCTTTTTTATTTGAGGAGGTGAATAAATTGCCAGCACAAGCAAAATTAGATGCAGTTAAAAAATTGACTGAAAAATTAAAAGATGCAAAAGCTATGGTTTTTGTTGATTATAAAGGAATCAGTGTTAATGAAGATACAGAACTTCGTAAAAATGCTAGAGAATCAAAAGTTGAATATTTTGTAGCAAAAAATAGACTTGTGAAAATTGCATTAAAAGAAGTTGGAATCGAAGCAGACTTTGATGACTTATTGGAAGGGACAACATCTTTTGCAGTAGGTTATGAAGATGGAGTTGCACCATCAAAATTAATTTACGAATTTGGGAATAAGTTAAAAGATAAATTAGTAATTAAAGGTGGAATGGTTGATGCCGAAAGAGTTGATGTTAAAACTGTTGAAGCATTAGCAAAATTACCATCAAGAGAAGAATTACTTGGTCAAGTTGCTTACGGATTGCTATCGCCAGTTAGAATGTTAGCTGTGGCGTTGACAAATGTAGCAGAACAAAAAGAAAATGGAGAACCAGCTGCTGAATAGTAGGCTGAAAAAATTAAAATAAAAATAATTTAGGAGGAAATAAAATAATGGCATTTAATAAAGATCAATTTATAGAAGACTTAAAAGCTATGTCTGTATTAGAATTAAAAGAAGTAGTTGAAGCTATTGAAGAAACATTTGGAGTATCTGCACAACCAGTTGCAGTAGCAGGAGGAGCTGTAGCAGGAGGAGCCGCTGAAGAAAAAACTGAATTTGATGTAATCTTGACATCAGCAGGAGGAGCTAAATTAGCAGTAATTAAAGAAGTAAGAGCAATTACAGGATTAGGATTAAAAGAAGCTAAAGCATTAGTTGAAGATGGAGGAAAAGCAGTTAAAGAAGGAGCATCTAAAGAAGAAGCTGAAGAAATTAAAGGTAAATTAGAAGCTGCAGGAGCAACTGTTGAATTAAAATAGTTCGCTTAAGCCAAATCAATAGTTAAGACACTCTTTTGAAAGAATAGGGAGTGTCTTTTTCCACTATTTTGTGTTTGAATATAAAAATTAAAGTATATTTATTGAATTTTTTATATAGTTTGATAAGTATATTTTGCAGTATAAAAAGAAAATCATGTAAATACGGTCTTTTTTGTATTAATTTTTATGTTGAAATAAATTTAAGATTTAATTATTTTGTGAATTTTGAAAATAATTAAATATAAAAATCAAATTAAATAAGAACATTCAAGTAAAGTTTAATTTTTAAATTTAATTTTAATAAAAGTGAATATGTTCTATGACAGGGAGGAAATTTTTAAATGGACAAACTTATTGAAAGATATAGTTTTGGAAAAATAGTAGACAGAGGGGAAATGCCACATTTTTTAGAATTTCAGATAAATTCTTACGAAGATTTTTTACAGACAAAATTGCCGCCTCAAAAAAGAGAAAATAAAGGGTTTGAGTCGATTTTTAACGAAATTTTTCCGATTGAATCAAGCAACGGACTGTTAAAATTAGAATATTTGTGGTATGAAATTCACGAAAATGACGAGCCATTAAACGACGAACTAGAGTGTAAAAAAAGAGGTAAAACATATTCCGGTCAATTAAAAGTTAGATTAAAATTAACTAATAAAAGAACAGGAGAAATTCAGGAAACATTAGTTCATTTTGGAGATATACCTTTAATGACAGATAAAGCAACATTCATTATAAATGGAGCAGAAAGAGTTGTCATTTCACAGTTACATAGATCTCCAGGAATAACTTTTAATAAAGAATTGAACATTCAGACGGGAAAAGATGTATTTATTGGAAAGATAATTCCTTATAAAGGAACTTGGCTTGAGTTTGAAACGGATAAAAATGATGTTCTTAATGTAAAAATTGATAGAAGGAAGAAAGTCTTACTTCCAGTTTTCTTAAAAGCAGTTGATTTTTTTGAATCAAACGAACAAATTATGGATGAGTTTTTTGAAGCTAAAACTATTGATTTGTCAGAAATTTATGAAAAATATAAGGGGAATGAGTTAGACGAAATTTTGCGTTTAAAACTGGAAGGAAGTTTTGTAAGAGAGGATGTAATTGACGAAGAAACAGGGGAATTTATTGTTGAATCTAAAGAATTGATTGACGGAGTTGTCATTGAAAAAATATTGGATGAAAAACTTCAAAAACTTGATATTTGGGAAGTAAAACCTGAAGATAGAATTATTGCGAATGCAATGTTAAACGACAGCACAACAACAAATGATGAGGCTGTAATAGAAGTGTTTAGAAAGCTAAGACCAGGGGATTTAGTTACAGTTGATAGTGCTAGATCACTTGTAAAACAGATGTTTTTTAATCCTCAAAGATATGATCTAGCGGATGTAGGAAGATATAAAATTAATAAAAGACTTAAAATTAATGTGCCAGAAGATGTAATTGTACTTACAAAAGAAGATGTTTTACACACAATTGAATATGTAAAAAATCTTGTGAGCGGGGAAGGATTTACAGATGATATTGATAACTTGTCGAACCGTCGTGTGAGAGGAGTTGGAGAACTTTTATCCATTCAGATAAAAGGTGGAATGTTAAAAATGTCAAAAATGGTAAGAGAAAAAATGACAATCCAAGATATTACAACTTTGACACCACAAAGCTTGCTAAATACAAAACCATTAAATGCGTTAATTCTTGAATTTTTTGGAAGTGGACAACTGTCACAATTTATGGATCAGTCAAATCCATTATCTGAATTGACTCATAAGAGAAGAATTTCAGCATTAGGACCTGGAGGACTTTCAAGAGATAGAGCGGGATTTGAAGTGCGTGACGTTCATAATTCACACTATGGTAGAATTTGTCCAATAGAAACACCAGAAGGACCAAATATCGGACTTATCGCTTCACTTTCAACCTATGGAAAAGTTAATAAATATGGATTTATTGAAACTCCATTTGTAAAAATTAAAAATGGTAAAGCGGATTTTGATGACATTGAATATTTGGCAGCAGATGAAGAAGAAGGATTATTTATCGCACAGGCGGATACTCCTATTGACAAAGATGGAAATTTCTTAACAGATGAAGTTGTTTGCCGTTACGGAGATGAAATTGTGCATATTGACAAATCTAAAGTTGATATATTGGATGTGTCGCCTAAACAGCTTGTGTCAGTGTCAGCGGGACTTATTCCATTTTTAGAACATGATGATGCCAATCGTGCGCTAATGGGGTCAAATATGCAACGTCAAGCAGTACCTTTGCTTAAAACAGAAGCACCTTATGTGGGAACAGGACTTGAAAGAAAAGTGGCTGTGGATTCTGGAGCAGTAATTACTTCACAAGCAACTGGAACAGTTACTTATGTCGACGCTAGAAAAATAGTTGTGACAGATGAAGATGGAAAAGAATACTCACACAGACTTTTGAATTTTGAAAAATCAAATCAGTCTATGTGTCTTCACCAAAAACCAATTACAGATTTGGGGGCAAAAGTTAAAAAAGGTGATATAATTGCTGACGGACCTTCAACAGCTGGAGGAGATTTAGCACTTGGAAAAAATATTTTACTTGCGTTTATGCCTTGGGAAGGATATAACTTTGAAGATGGAATCTTGATTTCAGAAAGACTTCGTAAAGATGATGTATTTACTTCGATTCATATCGAACAATTTGACACAGAAGCTAGAACAACAAAATTGGGAGATGAAGAAATTACAAGAGAAATTCCTAATGTATCTGAAGAAGCGCTTAAAAACCTTGATGAAAATGGAATTATAAGAGTTGGAGCACACGTTGTCCCAGATGATATTTTAGTCGGAAAAGTTACGCCTAAAGGGGAAACTGAACCGCCTGCCGAAGAAAAGTTGCTTCGTGCAATATTCGGGGAAAAAGCAAAAGATGTGAGAGATACATCGCTTAGACTTCCACATGGAGTGAAAGGGACAGTTGTCGATGTATTGGAATTAACTAAAGAAAACGGAGATGACCTAAAAGCTGGAGTAAATAAATTAATTAGAATTTATATCGCTGAAAAAAGAAAAATAATGGTTGGAGATAAGATGTCGGGACGACATGGAAATAAAGGGGTAATTTCAAGAGTATTGCCGATCGAAGATATGCCGCATTTGGAAGATGGAACGCCAATTGATGTCTGCCTTAATCCACTTGGAGTGCCGTCACGTATGAATATCGGACAGGTATTAGAAGTTCACTTGGGACTTGCAATTGGAGATATTGACAAATATATTGCAACACCTGTATTTGATGGTGCTAGCGAAGATGATGTGAAAAATTATTTAGAAGAAGCTGGATACAGTAGAACTGGTAAAGTAAAATTAATTGATGGAAGAAGTGGGCAACCGTTTGACAATCCTGTAACAGTTGGTCGTATGTATATGTTAAAACTTCACCACTTGGTAGAAGATAAAATGCACGCCAGAGCAATTGGGCCATATTCACTTGTCACTCAACAGCCACTTGGAGGAAAAGCTCAATTTGGTGGACAAAGACTTGGAGAAATGGAAGTTTGGGCATTGGAAGCTTATGGGGCATCAAATATCTTGCAGGAAATGTTGACTGTAAAATCAGATGACATCAGCGGAAGAACAAAAACTTATGAAGCAATCGTAAAAGGAGAAGCAATGCCAGAAGCAGATGCACCAGAATCATTCAGAGTGCTTATAAAAGAATTCCAGTCACTTGGATTAGATGTGGCTCTTTACGATAAAGATGGGCAGCAAATTGAATTAGATAAAAATGTTGATGCATAAAAAAAGATAAAAAGTTTCCCGCTTTCTTTATTAAAAAAGCGGAATAAATAATATTGAGGAGGCTCTTATTAATGAGTATAAGAGATTTTGATAGTATTCAAATAAAACTGGCATCGCCGGAAAAAATATTGGAATGGTCATACGGAGAAATTACGAAAGCGGAAACAATAAATTATAGAACACTTAAGCCTGAAATGGAAGGGCTTTTCTGCGAGAGAATATTCGGACCTTCAAAAGACTATGAATGTGCGTGTGGAAAATACAAAAGAATGCGTTACAAAGGAATGGTCTGTGAAAAATGTGGAGTTGAAGTAACTACTTCAAAAGTCCGTCGTGAAAGAATGGGGCACATTAAACTTGCTACGCCAATTGCACATATTTGGTATTCCAAAGGAACACCTAATAAGATGAGTCTTTTACTTGGAATAAGCACAAAAGAATTGGAATCAGTCTTGTACTTTTCTAGATATATTGTAACTGATCCAGGAGAAACGGGACTTGAAAAAGGTCAAATTTTGACTGATAGGGAATATAAACTTTATGAAAGTCAATTTAAAAATGAATTTACAGCAAAAATGGGAGCTGAAGGAGTTTTAGCGCTATTAGAAGAAATTGATTTGAAAGAGTTGGAACAAAAGTTGGAAAATGAAATGGATACGGAACATTCATCTCAAAAAAGGAAAAAAGTTATAAAAAGATTAAAAATAGTAAGAGATTTAATCCTTTCTGGAAATAGACCTGAATGGATGATTATGACTGTACTTCCTGTAATTCCTGCGGACTTAAGACCAATGGTGCAGCTTGATGGGGGAAGATTTGCAACATCTGACTTAAATGACTTATACAGAAGAGTAATCAACAGAAATATAAGACTTAAAAAATTGATGTCGATAAAAGCGCCTGAAATTGTCATAAAAAATGAAAAGAGAATGCTTCAGGAAGCTGTTGATGCTTTAATTGACAACGGTCGTCGTGGAAAACCAGTAGTTACTCAAAACAATAGGGAGCTAAAATCATTATCTGATATGTTAAAAGGAAAACAAGGTAGATTTAGACAGAACCTTTTGGGAAAAAGGGTTGATTATTCTGGAAGATCGGTAATTGTTGTTGGACCAAGCTTAAAAATGAATCAATGTGGACTTCCTAAAAAGATGGCGCTTGAGCTATACAAACCATTTTTAATGAGAGAATTAGTACAAAGAGAATTGGCTTCCAATGTGAAAATCGCAAAAAAAATGGTGGAAGAAGAAGACGAAAATGTATGGGAATTGATTGAAGAAATAATTAAAAATCACCCTGTGCTGTTAAATCGTGCGCCAACATTACATAGACTGTCAATTCAAGCGTTTGAGCCAATTTTAATAGAAGGGAAAGCGATAAGACTTCATCCTTTAGTATGTTCAGCGTTTAATGCCGATTTTGACGGGGATCAAATGGCAGTTCACTTAGTGTTGTCACAAGAAGCACAAATGGAAGCAAAATTACTTATGCTTGCAACAAATAATATTATTGCGCCATCAAGTGGAAAACCAATTGCAGTTCCTTCTCAAGATATGGTAATGGGATGTTATTATATGACAAAAGAAAAAAAAGGTGCAAAAGGAGAAGGAAAAGTATTTTCTAACAGAAATCAGTTAATTACTGCTTATCAAAGTGGAAAAGTGTCAGTCCATGCCTTAGTAAAAGTAAGAGTGGAAGATAAATTACTTGACACAACTCCTGGAAGATTAATGTTTAACTTAATCTTGCCGAAAGAAGTTAGAAATTATGGAATCACGTTTGGGAAAAAAGAATTGGCAAAATTGATTGCTGAGCTTTATAAAAGATATGGATTTGAGAAAACTTCAAGTTTACTTGATGATATTAAAGCATTTGGATTCCATTATGGTACACTTGCTGGAATTACAGTTGGAATTGAAGATTTAAAAATTCCTGAAACTAAAAAAGAAATACTTGAAAATGCTGAAAAAGGTGTAGCAGAAGTTGAAAAACAATATAAAGCTGGGGAAATTATTAATGAAGAAAGATATAGAAAAACAGTAAGTATTTGGGCAGAAGCAACTGAAAAAGTAACAAAAGATATGATGAATAACCTAGATGAATTTAATCCAGTGTATATGATGGCAAATTCTGGAGCCAGGGGTTCAATTGCACAGATGCGTCAATTAGGTGGAATGCGTGGACTTATGGCAGATACACAAGGTAGAATTATTGAGATGCCAATTAAAGCAAACTTTAGAGAAGGACTTAATATCTTGGAATTCTTTATGTCATCGCATGGAGCAAGAAAAGGACTTGCCGATACTGCATTAAGAACGGCGGATTCAGGATATTTGACAAGAAGGTTAGTTGATATTTCGCATGAAGTTATTGTAAATCACGATGACTGTGGATGTGAACACGGAATTGTCGTATCGGATTTGATGGACGCTGGAGAAGTTATTGAAAAATTAAGTGAGAGAATTTACGGTAGAACACTTGCAAAAGATTTGATTCATAATGGAGAAGTTATTGCGACTAGAAATACTTTGATTAACGATGAATTGATTAAAAAAATCGAAGAACTGGACATTCGTGAAGTGGAAATCAGAACGCCGCTAACTTGTAAATTAGAAAAAGGTGTTTGCAGAAAATGTTATGGACTTGATTTGTCTAATCATAAGGAAATTTTGAAAGGAGAAGCAGTTGGAGTAATTGCGGCTCAATCAATCGGAGAACCTGGTACACAGCTTACAATGCGTACTTTCCACACTGGAGGGGTTGCCACAGCGGCTTCAGTCCAATCCGACTATAAAGCGGATGTTTCTGGAAAAGTTAAATTTAGAGGTATTTCTACACTTGTAAATGAAGAAGGGAAAGAAATTGTCGTTTCTCAAAATGGACGTTTAATAATAGGAAAACATAGATATGAAATACAATCTGGTTCGATTTTACATGTGAAGGATGGAGATGCAGTCAAAAAAGGGCAAGTGCTAGTTGAATTTGATCCTTATCAAACACCAATTATTACATCTGAAGAAGGTAAAGTTGAATTTAGAGATATTTATGTGAGAGAAAATATTGATGTAAAATATGGAGTTACTGAAAAAGTAGCAATAAAACCTGTGGAAAGCAGCGATGTAAATCCTAGAATCATAATTTATACAAAAGATAACAGAAGAGTGGAATATGCAGTTCCATATGGTGCATATTTGATGGTAAATGAAGGGGATATTGTTAAAAAAGGTCAAATTATTACAAAAATTTTGAAAACAGGAGAAGGAAATAAAGATATTACTGGAGGTCTTCCTCGTGTGCAAGAATTATTTGAAGCAAGAAATCCTAAAGGAAAAGCTATTTTATCAGAATTTGCAGGGCGTGTTGTATTCTCTGATAAAAAGAAAAAAGGTATGAGGTTAATCCTAATTGAAGATCCTGAAACTGGGGAATTAATTCAAGAATATACGGTTCCCGTAGGAGAACATCTAGTTGTAACTAATGAAATGTTAATTGAAAAAGGTGCTAAAATTACAGATGGACCAGTTTCACCTCACGATATTCTAAAAATTAAAGGACTTGTGGAAGCACAGCAATTTATTTTGGAATCAGTGCAGCAAGTTTATCGTGAACAAGGGGTTACAGTAAACGACAAGCATATTGAAATAATAGTTAAACAGATGTTCCAAAAAGTAAAAATTAAAGAAGTTGGAGATTCTCTGTTCCTAGAAGATGAATTAATTGAAAAGAAAATTATTGAAAGAGAAAATGAAAAATTAATTTCAAATGGTAAAAATCCTGCAACTTACGAACCTGTAATACAAGGTATTACAAAAGCTGCAGTAAATACAGAAAGCTTTATTTCAGCTGCATCGTTCCAAGAAACTACAAAAGTGTTAGCAAATGCGGCAGTTGAAGGAAAAATTGACAAACTTGAAGGAATGAAAGAAAATGTCATAATCGGTAAGAGAGTGCCAGGAGGAACTGGATTCAAAGATTACTTACATTTAGATGCCAAGTTAAAATCTGATATTGCTAGTGAAAAAGCAGAAAATCAGGAAGAAATGTTGGATGACAATGCTCAAGAAAATGGCGAAATTTCTGTTGAAGAATAGAAAATTATGATTAAAAAAATAAGGGAAATTTTAAATTTCCCTTATCTCATAATATAAAGTTAATTTTTATTTTCAATAATTTAAAAAGAATAAGGTGATTTTTATGAAAGGAAAATTAATTATTGTATCAGGACCATCTGGGTCAGGGAAATCAACGGTTACAAAATTGGTAAAAGATAAATTAAATATTCCACTTTCAATTTCTGCAACTACGAGAAAGCCTAGAAATGGAGAAATTGACGGAAAAGATTATTATTTTTTGACAAAAGAAGAATTTCAAAAAAAAATAAAAAATGATGAGTTTTATGAATTTGCAAATGTCCATGGAAATTATTACGGGACACTGAAAAAAACAGTGGAAGAAAATTTGGAAAAAGGACTTAATGTCATTTTGGAAATTGATGTGCAAGGTGCATTAATTGCAAAAGAAAAGAAAAAAGATGCGATTTTAGTCTTTTTTAAAACGGAAAATTTGGAAGTGCTGGAAAATAGATTGAGAAATAGGAAGACAGACAGCGACGAAGTTATAGAATTAAGGCTAAAAAACGCTAAAAAAGAACTTGAGTACGAAAAAAAATATGATTATGTAATTGTAAACAAAGAAATTGAGAAAGCATGCAATGATTTAATAAATATTATAAATTTATAAATATTGAAAGGAGAAAGTTTTTTTATAAAAACTTTTTAAAACAATGAAAAAAGAAAAAATAACGATAGATGAGCTATTAAAAAAAGTGCCGAATAAATATGAGTTGGCAATTATCGCAGGAAAAATTGCAAAGGCTGAATTTAAGAAAGATAAAGCAAAATTTGAAGTGATGGATGACGTTTTTTCTGACATCATGAATGACGAAGTTGAAGTTATCTATAATGACAACAAAAAAAAAGAAAATGAAGAAATTTAAAAAATTTTTTAATAAAGTATTGACTATTTAAAAAATCAAATTATACTTATAATGTAACATCTAAAATTATTAAAAGAATTCCCTTAGAAAAAAATAAAAGGGAGTGAACAAATATGTATGAAAAAAAGGAAATTCAAAAATTAATAGATAATTTAGATATTGTAGAGGTGATTTCAGAGTATGTAAATTTGAAAAAATCAGGTTCTGGTTATAAGGGTCTCTCTCCCTTTAAAGAAGAAAGAACGCCTTCTTTTTCAGTAAATCCGGTAAAAAATATATTTTTTGATTTCAGTTCAGGAGTTGGTGGAAATGTGATAAAATTTTATCAATTGATAAATGATGTAAGTTTTCCACAAGCAATAAAAGAATTGTCACAAAAATATAACATTCCGCTAAAAATTTCAAATTTTGGAAATAAATATGAAATTAATCAGGACAAATATAAAGAATATTATGAAATTTTAAGTGACGCTCACGAATTTTTTAAGAATTCCATAAAAAATGATGAGAAAGCATTGAAATATATGGAAGAGCGAGGTTTTTTACTGAAAGATATAAAAAAATTTGAAATAGGATTTTCTTTGAATGAAAGAGATGAGCTGTTTAAATATTTAATAAAGAAAAATTTTTCTGAAAAAAAAATATTGGAATTGGGTCTTGTAAAAAGGAATGAATCAGGAGCGGTATACGACACTTTCAGAAACAGAGTCATGTTTCCGATTTATAATCCACAAAATAAAATTGTTGGTTTTGGTGGAAGGATTATTGAAAAGGAGACAGATTTGCCTAAATATTTAAATTCAGCCGATTCAGTTGTCTTTAAAAAAGGTAAGGAGTTATTTGGTCTAAAAAATCGTGGGGAAGCGATTAAAAGAAAAGGCTTTGCCATATTAATGGAAGGTTACTTGGATGTATTGACGGTAAAAAGATATGGTTTTGAAACTGCGGTTGCAAGTCTTGGAACAGCTTTTACTGAAGAACAGGCAAGTTTGTTAAAAAGATATACAAAAAACATAATAATTGCTTATGATAACGATGAAGCTGGAAAAAATGCTATTATAAGAGCTGGATATATTTTAAAAAAGTTTGATTTTGAAATAAAATGTCTTAAAATAACCGAAAATGTAAAAGATCCAGATGAATTTTTGAGAAAATACGGCAAGAAAAAATTTGTAGAAACTTTAAAGAAATCGGTTGATTTTTATAATTTTTTATTTTTAGAGTTTACAAAAAATTTGAATATAGAAGAGATTACTTCAAAACGGATATTAGTTAAAAAATTTAAACCATTTTTTGAAACTTTTGAAAATGAGCTGGATAAAGAGCTGTATATTCAAAAATTATCACATGAGATTGGCATCGAAGAGAAGTATTTAAGACAGGAATTTGAGAGTGAAAAAAGTTATACGAAAAAGGACAAAAGTAATAATAATTATATAAAAAAAAATAGTTTTGATTCAAAGGTACAATATAAAAAAGAAGAAAAAGATTTATACGATGATTTGGAAGAGCAGACGATTATGTATTGTATAAAATATTTTAAGTTGCAAAAAGAAAAAATTCAATTGCTTCTGAAAAAAAATTTGACGAATGAGTTTTATCACAATTTATTTTCAAAATTACAAGAAATAAATTTTGCAGTAGAAACTGTTTTGCAAATAAATGAAACTGAGCTTACAGAGGAACAAAAAGAAAAAACATTTGGCTTGAAATGCTTTGCAGACAAAGAAATTAAACTTGAAAAAGAAGAAAGTTATTTTAATGAATTATTTAAAAGTTGGCTGAGAAGAGAAATAAAAGATGCCCGAAAAGATATGACAAGAGCGGAAAAATTTAGATTAAAAAGAGAAGTTGAAATTGAACTTGAAAGAGAATTTCATACATTTGAAGATTTAAAGAAAATATATAAGAAATTTGAAGAAATAAGGAGACCAGAATAATGTCTGAAAATAAAAATAAATTAAAAAACAGTCTCGCAAATTTTATAAAGGAAACAAGAAAGCAGAAAGTAGCTAGTTATGAAGAAATTAATGCCGCTTTACCAGCAAATTATCCACCTGAAAAAATTGAACAGCTGATAAAAAAATTAGCTGACGATGGTGTCCAAATAGTTGATACGCAAAAAGAAAAAAATGAGTTGCTCAAAGTTCCAAAAACCATGGAAGAAATAGAAAAAATGGAAATTTCTGATTTTGAGGATGGAAACGATGAGTTTGTAGAGAGTGAAATTGATGATACTGAAGTAGATAAGCTATTACAGGCAGATTTAATCAAAATGGCTGAAAGTATGGATGTGGATGAGCCAATTAAAATGTATTTACGCGAAATTGGTCAAATACCACTTTTAAGTTATGAAGAAGAAATAGAATATGCGCAAAAAGTTTTAAATGGAGATGAGGAAGCAAAACAAAAATTAATAGAATCCAATTTAAGATTAGTTGTAAGTATAGCTAAAAAACATACTAATCGTGGTCTAAAAATGTTGGATTTAATTCAAGAAGGAAATATGGGGCTTATGAAAGCGGTAGAAAAATTTGAATATGAAAAAGGATTTAAATTTTCAACCTATGCGACTTGGTGGATAAGACAAGCTATAACAAGGGCAATTGCAGATCAAGGAAGAACAATAAGAATACCTGTTCATATGATAGAAACAATTAATAAAATAAAAAAAGAAAGCAGAATTATTTTGCAGGAAACTGGAAAAGAGCCGACTGCTGAGGAGCTGTCGAAAAAATTGGAATTACCGGTTGAAAAAGTGAAAAATATACTTGAAATGAATCAGGATCCCATTTCTTTGGAAACACCTGTGGGAAGTGAAGAAGATAGTGAATTAGGAGATTTTGTAGAAGATGATAAATTCGCAAATCCGTACGATGCAACTACAAGGGTGCTTTTAAAGGAACAGCTTGATGATGTATTGAAAACATTGAATGAAAGAGAAGAAAAAGTTCTTAGATACAGATATGGTCTTGATGATGGTTCACAAAAGACATTGGAAGAAGTTGGAAAAATATTTAATGTGACAAGGGAACGTATTAGACAGATTGAAGTGAAAGCACTGAGAAAACTAAGACACCCAAGTAGAAGAAAAAAATTAGAAGATTATAGGAGCTAGAAATCTGGATGGCTCCTTTCATTTTAAAATAGAGGTGGAAAATTGTTAAGTAATGTAATAGAAGATATAAGAAAAAAGGGTAAATTTAGTTTTGAAAAAATTGTTGAAAGTAACGATTTATCCGATGATGAATTTTTTGAGTTATTAAAATTTATTTATTCAGAGAATGTTCCAGAAGTGCGGACATCTGTTGATGGAAGCGACTTTATCGCCTTGGAAGATGAAAATTTTTATATTTTAGAAAAAAATACAATAAAATCTTATTTGGAAGATGTAAAAGAAAGAAATAGAGAGGTTTTTGAAAAAATTAAAGAAAAGAAAAGTTTTAAAACTGACGAGTTAATTGACAGATATTTGAAAGTTGCAGTAAAAGAGAGTCTTAATTATTCAAAATTTGGATTTTCATTTTTGGATATAGTTCAAGAAGCGACTTTGGGGCTGATTTCAGGGTTAAATTATTATTATAGAATAATGAAAAATTTTAAAAGTCCAGAATTTTTTTTGAAAAATTTTTCAATAAAATATATTTTGGAATTTCAGAAAAAATTGCTAAAAAATATAAAATCAATGGAATTGTCATATATTTTATACTTAAAATTAAAATTGGACAAAGCTGATGGTTACAGCCTTGAAGAAATTAGTAAGCAGATGAGTGTAAATCCAGAATATTTGGAAGACTTGGAAAAATTGTTTGATAAAGTAAAAGATGAAAAATCTATCGAAAGTGAAAAAATATTTGAAAAAGCTGATAAAATAACAAAAACATATATTTTAGAAAATATTCCCAAAAAATTGGGATATATTGATGAACAGATTTTAGTGATGTTTTACGGATTGGATGATAAAATTTATTCTGAAAAAGAAATAGCCAAAAATCTGAACATAGCGTATCACAATGTGAATATTTTGAAGGAAAAAGCACTTAATAAGCTATCTATAGATATGTTGCAAAGTGATTTTGTAAAAAATAGTGAAAATTTGAATTTTTTAGTTAATTAGGAAGTTGATTGAAAAAAATAAATTAAAATTAAACAAAAAAATTAAAAAATAAAAAATAAATAAAAGAAAGGAGAAAAACACAAAAAAAATGAAATTAAGAGATATAATAGGAGAATTAAAGACAAAATATAATCCCAGAATGGCAGAAGATTGGGATAATGTAGGGCTTTTAATTGGAGATGAAAATAAAGAAATAAAAAAAATATTATTTTGCTTGGATGTGACTGAAAATGCGATTGAAAAAGCAATAAAAAATGATGTAAATTTAATAATTTCACACCATCCAGTTATTTTTTCTGGAATGAAAAGAATTAACAATGAGACATTGCACGGAAGAAAAGTTCTAAAACTTATTGAAAGTGGGATAGCTGTTTATTCAATTCATACAAATGCTGATTTTGCAATAAATGGATTAAATGACTTTGTGATGGAAAAGTTAAATTTAGACGGAGAAACAAAAATCTTGAATGAAGTCAGTTTTGAGGATTACAATGAAGTTAAGCATTGTATGGAACGACATTATGGCGGAACTGTGAGAATAAAAATTTTGAATGAAGGAATCACTTTGGAAAATTTGGTAAAAAAAATTAAATATGAACTTGGGTTGCCTTATGTGAGATTTGTTGGAGATAAAAACCGAATTATCAAAAGAATTGGTCTTGTGACAGGTGGTGGAAGTTCCTTTACTGGTCATGCAAAAGGAAGTGTCGACGTGTTTTTAACAGGGGATTTGAGATATCATGAAGCGCTTGATACGCTTGAAGAAGGTGGACTTCTAGTTGATATAGGTCATTTGGAGAGTGAATATTTATTTGCGGACTTAATGGAAAGAGAAATTTCAAAGTTTTTTGATGGTGAAATGATAAAACACTACGAAAATCAAATTTTTCAATTGGGATAAAAAAATAAAAAAAGAGTTTTGGGCAATAAAATGCTTAATTTCTCTTTTTTTTTTATTTTATTTTTTTATATATCTATGATAAATTGTATCTACAATAACAGCAATTGCATTATCTCCAGATACATTTGCCGCAGTTCCAAAACTATCTTGAGTTATGTATAGTGCAATAAGCATTGTTCCTAATGAACCTGTCGACACAATTCCGACCATTCCTAAAAATGGCAGTGCTGACATTATTGCCCCACCTGGTGCTCCTGGTGCTGCTACCATTGCGATCCCCAAAGTCATTATAAATGGAAACATGGTTGACAAGCTATGAGGCATATTATTTATCATTAAGACAGCTGTAACACAGCTTGTTATCGTAATAATACTTCCAGCCATATGGATTGTCGCACAAAGTGGTACGACAAAATCCCTTATCTCTTCAGAAACTCCGTTATTTTTAGCACATTCCACATTTACAGGGATTGTAGCTGCAGAAGACTGAGTTCCAAGTGCAGTTATATATCCTGGAATTTGATGTTTTAACAACTGAAGTGGATTTTTCTTTCCAATTGCGCCAGAAATTATAAATAAAATTATTAAATATACAATATGTAAAGTCAAAACACACAAAAATACCTTTATGAATACTGACATTATCGTAAATACACCACCGCTGTGAGCCATATTTGCAAATGTTCCAAAAATATAAAAAGGTAAGACTGGAATGATTGAAGTCGATAAAACTTTTACAATAATAATAGAAAAATCTGAAAATAAATTATAAATTGTTTCACCGTAATCATTTTTCTGAGATTTTAACCAGCTTATTGAAAGACCCATTATGAATGAAAAGACTACTGCTGAAGTTACATCTAGTAAAGGTGGTAAATTTATTTCAAAAAAAGGCTTTAACATTCCTTTTTCTGGATCCCCTATTTTTGCTAGAGTATTTCCATCTATTATATGTGGAAAAACAATTGAAGCCATTATATAGGCCAGTGTACCTGCTAAAATCGTTGAACCATACGCTATAACAGTTGTTATTCCTAGAAGTTTTCCCGCTCCTTGTGTTAAATCAGCAATTCCTGTTACTATAAATCCAATAATCATAAGTGGTATAATAAATGCCAAATATTTACTGAACAGTCCTGAAAAAGTTACAGCAATTCTAATAATCGGTCCTGGTAAAATAAATCCAGCACAAATCCCCAGCACAATTGCCATCAATAGCCGTGAAACCAGACCTATTTTAAATCTTTTCATAAAATTTTCTCCTTTCATTAAAAAAAAATAACTATAACTGTATTATATCATAAATTTAAGTTTTTTATAAATTAATTTTTAGAAATACTTTTAGTTTCTTTTTGATTACAAAGCGTTATTTTGTTCAATATTATTTTCATATTATTTCCATAAGACGAAAGGACCACCATTTCTTTAATTGAAAAAAGATTAAATTAAAAACAAAATATAAAATAAACAAATTAATCAGTGGATTTGCTTGATAATTATTTATAAAAAAATAAAATTAATGAAAAAAATTTTTTGATTAATTGTGAAATATGGTAAAATAATGATATAAAAGTTTTTAAAAATTAGGAGAAAAAAAATGAAATTAGTTTATTTAGATAATGCGGCTACGACAAAAATGTCAAAAAGAGTGATTGAAGAGATGACAGAATCTTTTGAAAATATTTATGGAAATCCTTCTTCAACACATACTTTGGGGCAAAAGGCAAAAGCTGTAGTTGAAAATGCAAGACATATTGTGGCAAAAAATTTAAAAGTTGAAGCAAAAGAAATAGTTTTTACTTCTGGTGGTGCGGAAGGGAACAATCTTGTCATAAAAGGATTTTTAAAACAGAATAAGGATAAAGGAAAACACATCATAACGACCAAAATTGAACATTCGACTGTGCTAAAAACTTTTGAAAGTCTTGAAAAGCAAGGGTATGACGTAACTTATATAGACGTTACAAAAGATGGAATAATTGATGTTGAAAAGCTAAAAAAAGCAGTTAGAAAAGACACAGCGCTTGTGTCAGTTATGTTTGTAAATAATGAAACTGGAGTTATTCAGCCAATAAAGGAAATTGGTGAGTTTTTAAAAGAAAAAGAAATTTTTTTTCACACGGATGCTGTTCAAGCAATTGGAAAATTTGAAATTTATCCAAAAGAGTTGAGAATAGATGCTTTGACTGTGTCATCGCATAAATTTTATGGGCCTAAAGGAACTGGATTTGTATTTATCGACAAAAAATATAATATTGAAAAAGAAATTTTTGGAGGAAGTCAAGAGAGAAACAGAAGAGCGGGGACTGAAAATGTGAATGGAATTTTGGGAACCAGCGTTGCACTTGAGGAAGTTTATGAAAAAATGGAAGTGATTTTTGAACACGAAAAAAAGATTCAAGAATATTTGGAGGAAAAATTGAAAAATGAAATTGGAAGAATTCAGAAAGTGGAAATAAATGGAGAAAATTCAAGAAGAGTGAAAAATATTACAAATGTCTTTATAGAAAATACGGATATTCAAATGCTTTTAGTAGCTCTTGATATGAGGGGAATTTGTGTGAGCGGAGGTTCAGCCTGTATGTCTGGTTCTCTTGAAAATTCGTATGTTTTAAAAGCTATGGGATTAAATGATGAAAAATTGAAAAGTTCGTTTAGAATCAGTATTGGAAAAGATACGACAATTGAAGAAATTGATTATTTTATTGAAAATTTGAAAGAGATAATATAAAAAATCTGTGAAGGAGTGAAAAGTAAAAATGGACAAAATTAAGGCAATATTTTTGGATTTGGATGGGACAGCGCTTACAAGTGAGCATACAATTTCTGAAAATTTAAAAAATAAATTGAATGAATTAGAAAAAAGAGGAGTTAAAATTTTTATTGCGACAGGTCGTACATTTACTTCAGCAAGTCCTTTTATCGAAATGCTTAAAATAAAAAATCCCGTGATTACTTATAACGGTGGAAGAATCGTGGATCCCGCAACAAAAAAAATGATTTATGAAAAACCGCTAAATGCGAATGCTGTGGAAAAGATAATAAAAATTGCAAGAGAAAAAAATATTCACTTGAATTTGTACACAGATGATAAATTGTACATTGAAAAAGAGACAGATGAGGGGAAAGCGTATGCTGAAAGTGTTGGAATTCCGTATTATGTGGAAAATTTTGACAATTTTTTTGAAAAAACTTCGACAAAAGCGCTTTTTATCAATGAAAATGAGGTTTTAAAAAAATTGAAAAAAGAATTGGAAGAAAAGTTGCCAGATGTTACATTTGTGTTTTCAAAATTAAAGTATTTGGAAGCGCTAAATAAAGAAGTGAATAAAGGGTTAACTGTTAAAGTTATGCTTGAAAAATATAATATTTTGCCGCAGGAGGCAATGGCTTTTGGAGATCAGTGGAATGACTTGGAGATGTTAAAATCGGTAAAATATGGGTATCTTATGGGAAATGCGACCGAAGACTTAAAAAAGGAATTTTCTTCTGACAGAATAACTTTGTCCAATGACGAAGATGGAATTTATGAAATTCTAAAAAATTTATAAAGTAGGAGAAATTGATGGAAGGTAAATTTGTACATTTAAAGTTGCACACCGAGTATTCTTTGCTGGAAGGCGTTGGAAAAATAGACGAGTATGTGAAAAAAGCAAGTGAACTTGGGATGACTTCCATTGCAATAACGGATGTCAATATGTTTGGTGCAATAGAATTTTTTAAAAAATGTAAAAATGCTAAGATTGAGCCAATTATTGGACTTGAAATCTTTTTAGACGGAATGGAAAATTTTGGAGAATATTCTTTAACTTTACTTGCCAAAAATAAAAATGGTTATAAAAATTTGTGTAAGTTATCTTCGATTTCGTTTGAAAAGTTTTCACGGAAAAGAAATAAAGTAAAATATGAAGATTTGAAAAAGTATTCACAAGATTTGTATATTTTGTCAAGCGGGTTGAATGGAGAAATTACAAATTGCATTTTGGAGCAAAAAAATGAAATTGCACGAAAAATAATGAGAAAATTTTCTTTTGATTTTGGCGAAAATTTTTTTTTGGAAATTCCAGCATCAAAAAAACTTGAGAAAGTGAAAAAGCTGCTCATTGAAACGGTGAAAAGAGAAAACATAAGTAATTTTGTTGTAACGAATGACATTTATTATTTGAATGAAGAAGATAAAATTTTGCAAAAAATAGTGGAACTGATAAAAGATGGAGAAAAGTCAGATTCAGAAAAGATTGTAAATAGTGAGGAAATTAAAAATAATGACTTCTATTTTAAAAATTATATTGAAATGAAAAACTCTTTTAAAAACGAAATTGAGATTTTTGAAAAGGCAATAAAAAATATTCAAAAAATTGTTCAAAATTGTGAAGTTGATTTTGAATTTCATAAATTTAGATTTCCTAGATATGAATTGCCCAAAAATATTTCTGAAAAAGGATTTTTACGAAAACTTGTCTATAACGGAATTGTAAAAAGATATTCAACTGTAACTTTTGAAGTGGAAAATGAAGAAGATATAAAAGAAGTTATTAAAAAATTTTCAAGCGACAAATTTAAAAATGAAAAAAGTTTGGATGGGAAAAGTATAATAAAAAGAGCGGAATACGAGCTTAAAATTATTGATGAAATGGGTTATAATGGTTATTTTATTATAGTTTGGGATTTTATAAAATTTTCTAGAGAAAATGGAATCTATGTTGGACCTGGACGTGGTTCTGCTGCGGGAAGCATAGTTTCGTATGCTTTAAATATCACAGATATTGATCCACTTGAATATAATTTGATTTTTGAGAGATTTTTAAATCCTGAAAGAATTTCTATGCCTGATATTGACATAGATTTTGATCAGGAGCAAAGGGAGCAAGTTATAGATTATGTCTATAAAAAGTATGGAAGTGAGCATGTCGCTCATATCATAACTTTTGGAACATTAAAAGCAAGACTTGTAATTAGAGATGTGGGAAGAGTTTTGAATGTGAGAATTTCAAAAATTGATAAAATTGCGAAAATGATACCGTTTAGTATGGATTTGAGTGAAGCAAAAGAAAATGTGGCAGAATTGAAAATGATGTATGAAATTGACAGGGAAACAAGGGAAATAATTGATTATTCCTTAAAGCTGGAAGGGCAGGTTAGACACACTTCTATTCATGCAGCAGGAATTGTCATTTCAAAAGATGTTTTGACTGATGAAATACCAACTTATTCCGATGGAAAGACAAAAGTTGTGGCAACTCAGTATCAGATGAAAGAGCTGGAAGAACTAGGAATTTTGAAGATGGATTTTTTAGGCTTAAAAAACTTGACAATTTTGCGAAAAACTGTTGAAAATGTGGAAGAGAGCAAAAAATATAATGAGATTTTTTTTGAAAAATCGAAAAATAAAGTATTTCTTGATAAAATCCCATTAGATGACAAAAAAACTTATGAGATTCTTTCAAATGCTGATACAATGGGAGTTTTTCAGTGCGAGTCGGTCGGTATCAGAAGCCTTATGAAAAAAATGAAAATTGAGAGTTTTAGCGATATTGTGGCGCTTCTTGCGCTTTATAGACCAGGGCCTCTTGGAAGTGGAATGGTAGATGACTTTATTTCTCAAAAAAATTCAAAAAATGAAATAAAATATATTGATGGTTCTCTAAAAAATATTTTGGCGGAAAGTTACGGAATGATTTTGTATCAGGAGCAGGTTATGAAAATTTTAAGTGAACTTGCGGGTTATACGCTTGGGGAAGCTGATGAAGTGAGAAGAGCGATAAGTAAAAAAAATCTTGAATTAATTCAGAAAAACCGTGAAAAATTTGTAAAAAATACTTTAAAAAAAGGCATTTTACAGAGTGAAAATCCACAAAAAAAAGCAAATGAAATCTATGACTTAATCGAAAAATTTGGTGGTTACGGATTTAACAAGTCACATTCGGCGGCATATTCATTAATCGTTTACTGGACAGCTTTTTTTAAGGCAAATTATCCTTTGGAATTTTTTGCTGCAATAATGTCAGTAGAAGTTTCAAATTTAGATAGATTTCAAATTTTTGTAAATGAAGCTAAAAAAAAAGATATAGATTTACTTTTGCCTGATGTAAATATTTGTAATAAAGATTTTGAAGTTGTGAAAGAAAAAATACGCAGAAAAGAAAATGAGAAATATGGAAGTATTCGCTTTGGATTTTGCGGAATAAAAGGAATAGGAGAAAAGTTGCTTCAAAGTTTGAGTGAAGAGGCAAAAAATAGGAACTTTAGTTCTTATGAAGATTTTGCTCAGCGAATGAAAGATAATGAAATGACGGCAAAACAACTCGAAATTTTGATATTTTCAGGGGCATTAGACAAATTCGGGAAAAGTCGGAGTAAAATGCTTGATTTGATTGAAAATCTAGAATTGCTTGATGAAGAAACACAAGTAAGTAAAATATTTCAAGAAAGTTTAGAAGATAAAAATAAAAAAAATTCTGATTTAAAAAATTTGAAAGATGTAAAAACGAAAAGTAAAAAAATTTTACAAACAGAACTTTTGGAAAATGAAAAAAAATATCTGGGGATTTATGTTTCAAAACACCCGCTGGATTTGAAAAAAGTTTTGATAGATATGGTTTTTCACAATAGAATTAAAAATATTTCCAAAAAAAAATTAAAAAATGTAAGAATTATTGGAATGATAAAGCATTTGAGTGTTTTTAATACAAAAAAAGGCGAAAAAATGGCAAAATTTGAATTGGAAGATTTTGATGGAAATATTGAAATTATATGTTTTCCGAATAAATATGTAAATTTTGAAAATGAGATTAAAGAAAACGAAATTGTTATTTTGGAAGGAAATGTGAATTTTGAAAATGAAAAATATAATATTTTTTTAGAAAATATTTGTAAATTGGAAAATTTGGAAAAAAGAAAGGATTTGAAATTATTTATTAAAATTGATGAAGATACGATAAAAAAATCTCAAGAAATTAAAAAATTAATTTTGAAATATCGAGGGAAAAATAAATTTATTCAAGTTTTGGAAAAAGGTGGAAAAAGTGAGTTTAAAACTTCTAAATACACTATAAATTTGTCTTTAAATTTTTTGCGCAGATTGGTGAAATTAACAGGATTTGAAAAAATAAAGATAAGATAATGATCTTTCTTGAAACCTTAAAAATATTGTAAAATATAATATTGTATGTTATAATAAATTATCAAAATTAAGCGATTAATACAAAATAAAAAAATTTAAATTTTTAAAAATGATAGTTTTAAAATGAGGAGAAATGATGGAATTAAAAGATATTCAAGAATTGATGAAAGTTATGAAAAAAGAAGAGTTGGAAGAGCTTAAAATTAGATATGGAAAAATGAAATTAACATTGATTAATTCTTGTGATGCCAGTCAAAAAATAAATGTGTCCCATCCTGTAAAAGTTATGAAAAAAGAAGAAAAGGTAAAAAAAGAAGAAATTATTAAGTCAGATAATGTTGGGAAGATAAAATTATTAAATGTAAATAGTGGAAAAGAAGTTAAAAAAGGTGAAATATTAGCTAAAATTTACACAATGGGAATTGAAAATGAAGTAAGAGCCACAGTTGACGGAGTGATAAAAGAAGTTTTGGTCTCTGATGGAATCGCCGTTGATTTTTCAAAAGAATTATTTAAAATCGAAATAAAATAAATTAAAAAAGTTAATATTTAGGAGGAATCAATGTTTAAAAAAATATTAATAGCAAATAGAGGGGAAATCGCTGTGAGGATTATAAGAGCAGCAAGAGAATTGGGAATTGCGACAGTTGCTGTATATTCAGAAGCGGATAAGGATTCCCTGCATGTAAAACTTGCAGATGAGGCAATTTGTATTGGAAAGCCAAGTGCTGCTGATTCTTATTTAAAAATACCAAATATCATTTCAGCGGCACAAATTACAAATAGTGAGGCAATTCATCCAGGATATGGATTCTTATCAGAAAATCAAAGATTTGCTGAAATTTGTGAAAAAAATGGTATTGTGTTTATTGGCCCTAAACCTGAACTTATTAGCATGATGGGAGATAAAGCGACTGCAAGAGAAACTGCAAGTAAACATAAAGTTCCAATGACAAAAGGTTCGGACGGAATTGTCCCAAGTGTTGAAGAAGCTAAAGAAATTGCAGAATGGATAACTTATCCTGTCATGATAAAAGCAACTGCCGGTGGCGGTGGAAAAGGTATGAGAATTGCTCATAATGAACAAGAATTAGTTGAAAACTATGTCGTTGCGCAAAATGAAGCCAAAGCAAATTTTGGGAATCCAGATGTTTATATTGAAAAATATGTTGAAGAACCAAGACATGTTGAAATTCAAGTGATTGGAGATAAATATGGAAATGTCGTTCATTTAGGAGAAAGAGATTGCTCTATTCAAAGAAGACATCAAAAATTGATAGAGGAAAGCCCATCAGCTGGAATTGACGCAAAGACTCGTGAAAAAATGGGAAAATTTGCAGTAAAGTTAGCTAAAGGGATAGGTTATGACAGTGTTGGAACATTGGAATTTCTGGTTGACAAAGAAATGAATTTTTATTTTATGGAAATGAATACGAGAATTCAAGTGGAACATACAATAAGTGAAGAAATTACAGGAGTTGACTTAGTAAAAGAGCAAATAAGAGTGGCAGCGGGAGAAAAATTGAGTTTTACTCAAAAAGATATAAACATACATGGACATGTAATTGAGTGCAGAATAAATGCTGAAGATTCAGAAAATGGATTTTTACCATCGTCTGGTATTTTGGAAAAATATATTCCGTCTGGTGGAATTGGAGTGAGAGTGGATTCACACTCATACCAAAATTATGAAATACCGCCTTATTATGATTCGATGATAGCTAAGTTAATAGTCAAAGGAAAAAATCGTGAAGAAGCGATTGTAAGAATGGAAAGAGCATTAAAGGAATTTATAATCGAAGGAATTGACACAACAATTCCTTTTCATCAAAAAGTTTTTAAAAACAAGGCATTTAGAGAAGGAAAATTTTATACAAACTTTATTGAAACTTATTTTAGCGAAGTTTTGGAAAAATAAAAAAAATTATTAAAATAAAGATGAAAAAAATAAAAAATTGTGGTATAATTTTATTAATAAAAACAAGATTTCCTGTTTTTTAAAAATGGGAAAAACTGTTTAAAAAAATTAAATATTTAATTTTAAAATTTAGGAGGAATCAAAATGAACGAATTAGGAAATGTAAATATATCACAGGAAGTTGTTGCAACAATTGCAGAATTAGTAGTTTCAGAAATTGAAGGAGTAAGCAGTTTAGTTGGAGGAAAATCAAAAAATGAAATAATTAAATTTTTCCAAAGCGTATCTGCTGGAGGAAAAGGAATTGATGTAGAAGTTGGTGAAACTGAATGTACAATCGACTTATATATTGTAGCTAAAATGGGTTACCAATTACCAGCCCTTGCTGGAGAAATTCAGACAAAAGTGGTAAAAGCAATCACAGAAACAACTGGATTAAAAGTCCAAGAAGTGAATGTATACATTCAAAAAATTGTTGAAGATGATAAAAAAAATGAAGTAGCAGTGGCAGAACAAACAGAGGAATAGGTGTGGATAAATGACAGCTATATTAGGATTTTTAGCAAAATTATCAGTGATATTGGGATTTATTGGAATTGCTTTTTCTAGTATTTCAGATATTTTATTCAAAACAACATATTTAGATCAGTTGGATAGTGCGGTTGATTTGAGTAATTTTAATGTTAAGATTTTAGTTGGAGTAGTTGCAGTAATTTATTTAGTTTTATTTTTACTTTCATATATCAACAAACTTACTAAATATTCTCAAAATAAAAAAGTGAGAAGTAAAAGTGGCGAAATTGAAGTATCAATTAAAACAATAAATGAAACGACAAAAGAGTTTTTAAAAACAAAAGAAATTATAAAAAACTCAAAAGTAAAATCATATTCAAAAGGAAAAGCGGTTATTATTGAAGCGAGTGTGGATACATATAATGTAGAAAATTTGAATGACAAGCTCTCAGAGATTCAAAATGAATTAACCGAATATGTTTTTCATTCAACTGGAATTACAGTAAAAAAAAGTAAAATAAAATTAAGAAAAGTTTTAAGTGAAACAATAACAGAAAGAAAAGCTATAGATTTTTCTGAAAAAGATTCTGAAACAAAAAAATCTGAAAGTACAGATAAAAATCAAGAAAAAGAAATTGAAAAAGAGAAAAATTTTTAAAAAAAAGAAGAAACAGAGTAACTTAAAAAAATAAAATTGCAAGAATAATTGGAAATATTATCTAAGAAATAATATAAGAACCGCAAGAACAATGAGGATAGCTTGGTAAATTTACTAAGAACCACAGGATTTTTTCTATGGTAGTTCGAGTATTTTGAAGATTTTAGGAAGGGAAATTTTGATGACAAGAAGAAAAATTAGAGAAGAAATTTTTAAGCTTCTTTTTGAACATGAATTAATTGATAACGATATTCAAAAAAGAATTGAGGAAGTTGTCGAAGAAGAAAAAATTACAAAAGAAGACCAGATTAATTTTTTAAAAAGTTATGTAACTGAAATTATTGAAAATGAAGAAATTTTAGTAGAAAAAATAAAAAATACACTTGACGGTTGGACTTATGAAAGACTGGGAACAATAGAAAAGGTACTATTAAAAATCTCTTTTTATGAAATCCTTATAAAAAAAGTAGGATTTGAAATTGCAATAAACGAAGTTTTGGAACTTGCAAAAAAATATTCTTACAATGACACAAAGGATTTTCTAAATGGAATTCTTGCAAAATTAGTAAAAAATATGAAATAGGAATAAAAATAAAAAAACTTCTATATGCTTTTTTAGTATGTAGAAGTTTTTGTATATAAAAACAAATATTAAAATAAAAAACTTAAAAGATTTTAGAAAGAGGAAAAATGAAAAAAATAGGAATTGTTGTAGGGAAATTTTTTCCGCTTCACATAGGACATGTGAATTTAATTCAAAGGGCAAGTGGAATAGTGGAAAAATTATATGTAGTAGTTTCATATTCGACTGATGGAGACGACCTTATTACTTCAAATTCTAGGTTTGTGAAAGAAATAACACCAAAGGACAGACTTCGTTTTGTCAAACAGACATTTAAAAATCAGCCTAATATAGTTTCTTTTTTGTTTAACGAAGACGATTGCCCGCCATATCCAGACGGCTGGGAAAAGTGGTCAAAATTATTGAAAGATGAAATTGAAAAAAGAGAAAATAGAGAAAATAAAGAGAGTAAAAAAAATAAAAAAAATTTAGATTGGGAAAATAATGTGATTTTCATAAGTAATCACAAGGATGATAAAAAATATTATTTAAAGTATTTTGGCTCACAGACGAAATCAATTGATGAAAATTACAATGAATATAATGTAAATTCTCATGAAATCAGAGAAAATCCAAGCAAATATTGGAATTATTTACCTAGAGAAGTAAGAGAGCATTTAATCCCCATTATAACCATATGTGGCGGTGAGAGCAGCGGAAAAAGTGTCATGATAGATAAACTTGCCAATGTGTTTAACACAAGTTCTGCTTGGGAATATGGGCGTGAATATGTCTTTGAAAAATTAGGCGGAGATGAAGATGCCTTGCAATATTCGGATTATGAAAAGATAGTTTTTGGACATCAGTCAAATGTCTTGTATGCAGCAAGAAATGCGAATAAATTTGCACTGATAGATACGGATTACATCACAACTTTGGCGTTTTGTTTGACGTATGAAGAAAGAGATAATCCGATTGTCAGAGAGTTTGTGCAAAATTATAGATTTGATCTTACAATACTTTTGGAAAATAATGTAAAATGGGTAAATGATGGGCTTCGTTCGATTGGAGACGACGACAGAAGAGAAAAATTTCAAAAACTATTAAAAAAATTGTATAAAGAATATAATATTTCGTATGTGACTGTGAAATCAAATAGCTATGAAAACAGATATTTGGCTTGTAAGCATATTATAAAGGCATATTTGAATGGAGAAGAAAATTTGCAGGAAATTGCAGATAGCTATGAGTAATTTTTTGATGTTAAAATAAAAATTTTCGCATTTGGCAAGTTGCAAAATATATCAATATATGATATAATGAGTTACTATAAAAATTTAGAAAGTTTTTTTAATATGATAAAAACTAAAAAATTTAAAAGTGGCAAATTTGTCAAATAAAAAAGATTTTTTAGCAAATTATCTATAAATGAAATGATAAAAATATGGAAAGGAGTCGATAAATAATGGCAGTACCTAAGAAAAGAACTTCCAAAGCTAAAAGAAATATGAGAAGAGCACATGATGCAATCACAGCTCCAAATATTGTAGTAGAAGCTGACGGAACAGTGAGAAGACCTCACAGATTAAATTTAGAAACAGGAGTATACAGAGGTAGACAAGTGTTGAAAACTGATGAAACTACAACAGAAGCTGAATAATTACAGGAGTTTAAAAACTCCTATTTTTTTAAATAAAATTATTGATTTACATTGACGAAAGTTAGTGTTTTTTTATTAAAAAAATTTTTTTATTTTTAATAAAAAATATGGTAAAATATAAATGATAAAAAATAAAATTTATTTTAGGAGGAAAATCAGATGAAAAAAATTATGAGAGGTGTACTGTTATTCGGTATGCTTGGAGGAATGATTTTAGCTTGCGGAAATAAGAGTAATAATTCTAACAATTCTACTAATTCCCAAGCTACAAAAAATGAAAAAGTTTACAAAATAGGAGTGTCGCAGATTGTTGATCACCCAGCATTAAATGCAGCAAAACAAGGATTTAAGGATGCACTTGCCAAAGCAGGGATAAAAGCGGATTATGATGACAAAATTGCAAATAACGAAATGAGTAATCAAACTTTAATAATGCAGCAATTTTCATCAGACAAAAAAGATTTAGTTTATGCTATAACTACGCCAACAGCTCAGGCGGCAAAAAATCAGGTGGATAAAAATATCCCTGTTGTGTTTGCTTCTGTGACAGATCCAAAGAGTGCAGGATTAGTAGGAATATCAAATGTTACTGGAACAAGTGGAGCAGCTCCAGTGGAAGAAAATTTGAAATTGATGAAAGAATTATTTCCAAAAGCTAAAAATATAGGAATAATTTATAATTCATCTGAACAAAATTCTGTTTCTGAAGTAAATAATTTGAAAAGATTGGCACCAAAATATGGATTTAATGTAGTTGATAAATCTGTAACTAATGGAACCGAGCTTGTGTCAGCGGCCAATCTTGTGGTAAAACAAGCGGATTTATTGTATGCGATTCAAGATAATACAGTTGCTTCATATATTTCAGCAATATTGGATATTTTTAATAGAGAGAAAAAACCAATTTTTGGGACAAATAACATTTATTCAAATGCAGGAGGGTTTATTTCACAAGGGACAACTGATTATGATATAGGTTACCGTTCTGGAGAAATAGCCACTCAAATATTGAAAGGTGGGAAAAAGCCAAATGAAATTCCGATTGAAAATGTAAAAGATTTAAAAATCGAAGTAAATAAACAAAATATGGAATTATTGGGAATAAAAATTCCTGAGAGCATTTCAAAAAATGTGAAATTTGTGGAAACAAAAAAATAAACGAAAAAACAGATAGAAAAATAAATAGTCGAAAAAATAAAAATGAATATAAAAAAATTAGAAAAAATAATAGAAGTAAAAATAAAACAAAAAAAAGGAGTGAAAAAAATTTATGAAAAAAAGTTTTTTTAAAATATATTTGTTGATTGGAATTTTAGCAGTTTTAACGATTAGCTGTAATAAAGAATCTGATCCAGCAAATGTGGAAAAACCTGAAGAAAATATTTCACAATCTCAGTCAAGTGATGCAAATAGCAACAGCACATCTGATGCTACAAATAAACAACAGCAATCACAACAAACTCAAGCTTTAGATACAACAAATCCAACTAAGACAGCATTGCAGCCGCAAAATGATCAAGATGGAAATACAGATCAAACTCAAAATCAAGTTCAAAATGGGGTACAACAAGCTCCAAATCCTCAAGCGAAAAATAGTCCGACGTTAAAACATGTGGATGGTGTTTTAGGACATCAATTTTCACTTGATGACAGAGTGGTCACTTTTGAAAGACAGGGAACACAGTATAGAGTGGTTTATACAGTTGAAGGTGAAAATGGGACAAGTGTAGAAAAGAAAAATTTGTCATTTAATCAAAAAAGTGATAGTTTATCAGATGGAACTTACACCTATAAAGTAAAAAATAATAAATTGGGATTATACGGAAATGGCGGAAAACAGTTGATTTTTGTATTACAATAAATAAAAAAACTGTCTTATTTATGAAAGTAAGGCAGTTTTTATTTTATTTTTATTTACTCACTTTGGTTTCAATCATTTTCTCAACTAAATTTCTCCCATGATCTCCAACTCTTGTGAAGTGAGAAATGACATCTATGTAGTAAAGTCCAGCTTTTACATCGCATTCTTGTTTACTTACTCTTTTTATGTGAGCTTTTCTTACTTCTTTTTCTTTTCTATATAATTTATTGTGCAAATCAATCACAGAAAAAGCTTTTTCATTGTCATTTTCTTTTAGTGCATCAATCGCTGTTTCAATTAATTTTACAGTGATTTCAAGAAGTTTACTCACTTCGTTATGTGCCACATCAGAAAAAACCAGTTCTTTTTTTATTTCATATTGAACATCTTTAACTATTCCGAAAGCGTGGTCGCCGATTCTTTCAACGTCACGGCACATATCAAGGTAAATGCTGATTTCTTCTCCTTCTTTTTCAGTGAAAGTTCCCTGTGATAACATTGTTAAATATTTTGTGATTTCCTGATCCATGCTATTTATGTTATCTTCAGAAAGTTCAACATTTTTAGCTAATTTTTCATTGTGTGAATGAAAGAACTCAACTGATTCTTTTAAGTTCTCAAGAGCCATTGAAATCATAATTAATATTTCTTGTTTTACTTGTCCAATTGCAATAGAAGGCGCATTTAATAGAGCCATATCCAAATATTTTGGCTTAAATTCTTCCGCTTTGTCTTCATCTTTGTCTTTTATTACTTTAACAACTATATATTCCAAAACTCTAATAAACGGAAATAAAAGTATTGTTGTAATTATATTAAAGGAAGCATGAGCAAATGCAATTGTAACTTTGGGGTTCAAATAGAAAACTTGCTGCATTTTAGTCACATACATTGTAAAAGGGATTAAAACAATCATAAATATTACAGTACCAATCATATTGAATAAGGTATGAGATAATGCAAGTCTTTTTGCTGATGTGTTAGCCCCTATTGAAGCTAAAATAGCTGTTATTGTAGTTCCAATATTATCTCCAAAAAGTACTGGAAGTAAAGATTTTAGTGGCATAAGCCCTTCTTGATAAATATTTTGGATAATACTTATTGTGGCACTTGACGCCTGTACAGCCATAGTCATCCCAGTTCCCAAAAGAACTCCTAAAATAGGATTTTTTCCCAAACTTGTGGTTAAAGTTTTAAAAGCGGGAAGGTATCTAAGTGGAGCCATCGCATTTGACATCAAACTTAGTGCAAAAAATATTCCTCCAAATCCAAATAAAATTCTCCCGGCGTTATTCATGGTCTGATTTTTAAAGAAAAAAAGACATAGCGAACCTACAAATATAATTGGAAGTGCATAATGTGATATATTAAATCCTATAATAAATGTTGTAATTGTTGTACCAATATTAGCTCCCATTACAATTCCTATAGCTTGACGAAGTGTCAGTAATCCCGCTCCGACAAGTCCTATTGTAATTACTGTCGTTCCTGAACTGGATTGAATAAGAGCTGTTATTAAAATCCCAACTAAGACTCCTAAAAAAGGTGAAGTTGTATATTTATCCAAGATATATCGAAGTTTATCTCCAGCTGCCATTTGAAGTCCATCTCCCATATATTTCATATAAAATAGAAATAATCCAAGTCCACCTAAAAATCCGAATATCATCTGTTGGTAGTTAATCGACGCAGCATTCATTAATTTCATTCCTTTCTAAAAATATTTTTTATATGAATAATAAATATTTATTCAATAGTATTTATACCATATTTTTAAAAATTTTCCTATAGAATTTTAATAAAATTTATATTAAATTATTCAATCATTTTATTGATATATCTA
>ERZ772960.490-NODE-490-length-35874-cov-12.074039_pt1 | contig 35874 bp, 50 predicted proteins | sample MGYA00580678_ERZ772960 | MGnify/ENA primary metagenome ERZ772960 (study PRJEB29015, sample SAMEA2737930) | human oral metagenome | biome: human oral; feature: human-associated habitat; material: dental | place: China | collected 2059 ... | reverse complement strand
AGTTTTTCACAACCCCATAAAAATGTCGAATAATCTTCGTGAAAAGTGTTGACTTTATCGCTCGTGTTTGCTATACTGAGAGTACAATCAATTAAACGAAAGGACTACCAAAATGCTTTCATCATATCAACTCCTGAACCTAAGCTCAAAAGAGCTATACGAAAAATTGACCACTCTCGTCAACGAGGAACTTCTGGAGGCTATTGAAAGTGGCGACGAAGAAGTATGGGAAGAGGACGTGGCTGAAAAAATCCAGGACATCAGAACAGTGACCGACGCTCTTGAGCGCCGCCTGCTGGGAGAGGAGCTTTAGTGACGAACAATATTGTTGTGGCGGACGCGTTTAATGGCGTAGTCCGCCCCCTCGCCGAGGGCGACCGCTTCGTGGTCACCTTGCCGGTGCAGCGACCGCAGCCGATGAGGTTCATAGGGCTTGGCCGCTCGGCCGGAAATTACGCCGGTGTCTATCGGCTTCCAGAGGATTTTCACCCGACCGACTGTATGGAAATCCACAACTACACTGGCCCTGGTAAAGTTCGCCTGATCGGCTATTTAAGAATTGAGGACAAAAATGACAAAGATTAATGTTGTAAATTTAGACCTACCAGCTCCCGCCCCAGTGGCGGTCAATCCGCCGCACGAGTGTCTGTGCGAGTTTCTGCTGATGTCGCCGGCTCGTGCGATGAATTATGAGGTCGGCTGCCCGTTTTACATCTGCGAATGCTGCGGTGGCTTAATCGATGAAGATGCCATGATGGCCTACAACGAATACTACGGCTACTCTGGCTTTGATGAATGTTACGAGGAGGATTATGCCGCTGTTTAGAAAAACTGAAAATGTTGGCCGCGTCCTAGCCGTTCGGGGCTGGCAAGGCTTGAAAGACAAAACCGACGAGGAGTTACTGATGATAGCCAAGTCTCGGCTGGCTCATGCTTGCCGGCGCGACCGGCTGGTCTGGAGGATCGCTTCGCTGATATCTCCACGAAAAGCCACCGCTCGTCGCCAATCGAGCATATACTACGCTGATGCCTATGCTCTGTTCGCGGTCAATGAGCTTATTAATCGGCAGCGTGATGGCAGTTCCGACCTCTGATTGTGGGGAGTTTTTCACAACCCCATAAAAATGTCGAATAATCTTCGTGAAAAGTGTTGACTTTATCGCTCGTGTTTGCTATACTGAGAGTACAATCAATTAAACGAAAGGACTACCAAAAATGTACCAAGCAACCTACTTTATCAAAACCGACCACGACGCGATAGCTTTCAACAACCCTGATGATGTCGCCGGGCTTCTAATCATGATGGCTAACACGGCCGACTTCATGCTCGAACATAACCAAGTGATCACCATCGAGCTTAGAAAGACAACCATCGATGGGCGTACCGTTCTGGCTGCTGAGGAGCTTGACGATATACTTCGCAACAAGCTTTATGGCTACAGCGCTCACTTCACCGCAGTCGACTTCAGCACTGCAACCACCACGCTTAGCGATGCCCGATGCGCCGACTTATAGTCGGCCATCGGCCTCCCTTGATAATCAAATTAAACGAAAGGAATCACCATGAGATTACCAAAAATAACCAAGCGTAGCGTTGTCATCGCTTCTGCCATAGTCGCCGTGACATTTTCTGGGGGAGTGGCTGTTTTTGCGTTCAGTCAAGCTCCTGAGCAGCCTCGCGCTGTCACGGAATCAAATCCAAAGGCTGAAGAAGTAAAAAAGGAGGAAAAGTCGGACACGTCCGACCAGACACCCTCAGAGGTGCAAACAACCGGACAGACTGACCAGTCTGCTGCTATTCCTGCTGGCAATCGTCCAGGTGTGCATAGTGGTCGAGGTACTGAAACACGACGACCGGTAGCTCAGCCTCAGCCGGCTTCTCCCGCTCCCGCTCCTGCCCCAGCACCGTCGCCAGCTCCCGCTCCGCAGCAAAGCGCGCACATTCCGTTCACCAATAAGCCGGTAACGCCTGGCGATCCAGAATCGTACGTCGGCACAGTCGGCCAGTGTCCGTTTTATGAGATGGCCGGCGAAAAAGGCTGCGTTCCGCCTGCTGGTTACACTTGCAATTCTGACTGGACTCATTGTACAATTGAAAAATCAAACTAAACGGAGAACTGCCAATGCAAGACAAACCGAACCCAATGCAGCCGCGCAACCGCGCCGAGCGCCGCCGGCTCGCAAAAGCTTATAAAGCTTTCAAGCCAAAATCTCGCGCGGTCTGGCGCACCATGAATAAGCACATGAAAGAGGCTCAGCTTCGCCGCGAAGCCGAACAACAGGAGAACACCAAAAATGGCGCTTGAAACTTTAGACCAAGCACTTGCCCGGCGAGAGCAGCCGAAGCAGGAGAATATCATTGAAGTTCCGGCCGATGACGAACCAGCTGAAGTCAATGTCCAGCCAAAATCTCGCGAGGAGTTTCAAAACGCGATTTATCTGGCTCATTCGAATATTTTACGCGCCAAGCTTAAACTTCGCACCGCGAAAGAAAACCGCGAGGATCTGGTTGGCGATCTCGAGGAAAAGCAAGACCTTGACGACTTGAAGTCTCAGGTTCGCTCGGCTCGCGACAAGCTGGCGATCGCCATTTCGGAAAGCCCAGCGGTTCGCTCCGCCGACGAAGAGCTGGAGGCCGCAGTCGCTGACCTCGGTTTGGCTCAAAAAGTAATGTCTGATCTGCTGGTGGTTTATTCCGCCAAGTTTAATAGCCGCACCGTCGATGTCGACGAGCGTCGCCTCATCGTTTTGACCGCGAAGCTCGGTAAAGTAGAGGTTGAGCAATTATCTCTATTCTGATATCATTGTTGTCGAGCGTCAAGTTCGCCCTAGGTGATGCCCACCCTTACCTAGAGCGAACCAGGCGCTTGACAGTTGCCTCGGGTAAAAGCTTTAGAATTGGTAGTTCGATCGTTTAGCCCGAAGCGTGGTCAGCGCCTGGCCTTAAATGACAGTATCCGGAAAGTCCCCGACTGCGAGCGGGGATTTTTCGTGGTAAAAAATATTAAAATATGGGGTTGACTTTATCGCTCGTGTTTGCTATACTGAAAGTACAGTCAATTAAACGAAAGGACTACCAAATATGACAACACCTGAAATATCAACCACTAAGCCTGCCGTCGATCCAGAAAAAGACGCCAAGCGAGCTGTCGCGAAGAGAGGCAAGAATCTCTACTCTGATATCGTGCCTCTTGCTGCTGGCCTTTTCGATAAGAACACGCGGCTGTCAAAAGAGAAAATGCTCGCGACGCTACACCGTTCCGTTCTCGGCCTCACCAAAAACGGCGCGGCTAGGCCGATCGAGGATTTGAAACTGTTTCTGGCGGTGGCCAATCAATACGGGCTGAATCCATTCAAAAAAGAAATCTACGCGGTTTATATGTGGGATTCGTCTCGCTGTCGTGATGAGCTAACGCCGATTGTTTCAATCCACGGCTTGCGCAAAATGGCGCGGGCCGGCGGCGTGTACACTCATACCGGCGCGGCCATCATTACGTATGATCAAGAGAATAAATTGCCAGAATCCGTCACCGTGCCTGTATTCGGTCGCTTCCCCGGTGAGACTACGCCGCACGAAATAACGCGGTATCAGGCGTTTTATGAAGAGTTCGTCAAAACCAATAAGGAGGGCAAGCCAACCGGTAACTGGAAAACTATGCCGCGCGTCATGCTCACGAAATGTGCTGAGGCGAACGCTCTCCGCGCCGGCTTCGATATCGCTGGCATTTATGTCGAGGAGGAGCTAACTTCAAATAACGTAATTGAGGGAGAAACAGTCGATGGCGAATAGAGTTGATCACCTTAGTTATTCTGCCATCATTTCGTTCTTGCGAAATCAGGTAGAGTTTCACAAGCGTTATGTCGCTGGTATTTGGGATAACGCCAAATCGCCGGCTGCGATCGTCGGCACGGCGTTTCATAAAGCGCTCGAGGAATATTACAAAGGGGCTGACATTCAAGCGTCGGTTTCGGCTGGGCTGGAGGAGATAAACTTCACCAGCGACTACGAAATTGACTATGGCAAAACTGGCAGCCGCGAAAAAATGATCAAGGATTACACCACCTTGGTTAATAAATATTTCGAGGAAGCTCCCTCGTATCATAAAATCATCGATATCGAGGTCAAGCTTCGTGAGTCGGTCGCTGGCGTTCCGATGGTCGCCAAAATAGACATGGTTGACGAGGACGAAAACGGCAGCGCTTGGCTCGACGACCATAAAACGGTCGGGGCTTATTCTCCCGAGGAAGAGGAGAATTACAAATATCTCTTACAGGGCTACATCTACCTGGTTGTGGCTGAGAAGCACTACGGCCGCGAGTTCGCTGGTGTCCGCTTCGGCGAAATCAAACGATCCATCAATCGCGATGGCTCGCCGCAGCGGCGCGAGGTCGTCTATGACCGCGAATCGCTTTTGGCGTTCGCTCCGGTCGCTCAAAAGATAATCACTAACGTGTTTGCCTATGTCAATGACGACCACTCGAAGTTCTTTCCCAACCCGAGCGACACGCTCAGCGGCGTGGAATCGATGGAGCTGGTCTCAAATATGGAGGTTGGCTTTGATGCCGCTCGCGTCAAGAAGCAGGTCAAGGTGGCCGACAAGTTCGCGCCTCGCCATGTCACCGTCGATATCGACGGCTCGGACGGCACGCCCGAGGAGCTTATCCTGCGTAAGTTTACCGAGTTTGGTATCGGCGGCATCTCCGGCGATACTCACATCGGCGCTTCGGTGATCCAGTATACATTCAAGCCTAACCGCGGCATTGCCATGAGTGCCATCGCTAAGCGGGCCGATGATATTGCTATCGCGCTTCAATCGAAGTACGTGCGTATCGAAGCGCCAATTCGCGGCACTGATTTGGTCGGCATTGAAGTGCCAAACGAAGACCGCCGCGTCGTTCCGTTCGAGGACAGCAAGCACCTCAGGCCTGGCACGATGGAGATCCCGCTCGGCGAGGACGTGTTCGGCGAGATCCACTATGGCGACATCACCAAAATGCCGCATCTGCTTATCGCTGGTCAAACTGGCGCTGGTAAATCTGTCATGCTCAACGTGATGCTTCACGCTTTGACAAAACAGCTAACTCCTGACGAGCTTCAGCTGGTTTTGATTGACCCGAAGCAGGTGGAGCTGTCGCTGTACGATGGCGATCCTCATTTGTGGAATGATATCGTCACTACACCGGCCGACGCTGCGGAGGTTCTCCATGGCCTAGCCGAGCAGATGGAGGATCGTTACGGCCGGCTTCGCCAGGCTGGCGTTCGCACCATCGATGACTATAAAGGTGGAAATATGCCGCGCATTCTGGTGGTTATTGACGAGTTCGCCGATCTTCTCATGACAGACACTGGTGCGGACATCAAAAACATTGACTATAAAGAGTTCGCAGCGTTTATGAACGAGGCTTTAGCTATGAGCCCGACCGGCCGCGTCACTCAAAAAATGCTGCAGGTGTCGCTCAAAGGCTCCATGAAGTCGTCTGCGCCAAGCTGCGAAACGTCGATTATCCGTCTTGCACAGAAAGCTCGCGCCGTCGGTATCCACCTGGTGCTGGCTACTCAGCGACCGAGTGCCGATGTTGTCACCGGCCTCATCAAGGCCAATATCCCGACAAAGATAGCGTTTAGCGTTACCACCAGTATGAACTCGAAAATCATTCTTGATCAAACTGGGGCCGAATCGCTAACCGGCTATGGTGATATGTTGTATCAAGATCCGCGCTCGAAGAGCCTGCAACGGCTTCAGGGCTTGTATATTTAATATCGAGGATAGGAGGGAAAATGGACATTCTCGAAATTATAAACTTTATAATCAAGATGGTGCTTTTAGGTGGCGCTGTCATCATAGGCACATTCATCTTGGCGGTCATCGTCGGTTCGGTTCGCGAGCTGGTAAAGCTGTTTATCTCTGGCCCTGACACGAAAGGCAAGAAGTAGGGTGGTTTGTCATGGCAGAAAACAGGCGGCTGCGCTCCGGGCGGCCAAGCTCAAAAAACAAGACCCGGACTACTTCCGGAAGCTCGCTCAAAAGGTGCGCCGTCGGGGTCGCGATGCTGGCGGCCCGACCGGCTTTGCAACTAGCCGCGAGCTGGCAGTTGCGGCAGGCAAAAAAAGCGGCGAAACGCGCCGCCGACGAGCTGAAAGCCGCCGCGCTGGAGATGATACCAGTGGATTACATAATGCCGCCGATCAATCCGATGGAGACACTGGCTCGGCTGGGGCCGGAGAAGCTGGAGGCGAGGCTAAATGAGCATGCAGCGGCAATCAACCACATTATCGCCAATAGAGGCTGGGGCCACTATCCAGCCTCAAGATATAAAGCTCAATTACGTAATCGGCGATGATGGCAGACTGGCTTCGTTCGGCTTCACCGTCCTGGGGCAGCCTGCGGTCAAGAAAAATAACCAAAAGGTCACCTTTCGCGGCGGCCGATCGCGCAAATATAACACGGCTGCCTACAATCGATGGCTTGAATTAGCCAACGACCAGGTGGAGCTGGCTATCAGCGTGTTTCAAATCCTCGCCTGTCGGGAATGGAAGACGATTGATTTTCCGTTTAATCTTCGCGCTCGGTTTTTCGTTCGAACTTTCGGCACTGTCGACCTGTCGGCTCTTTACGAGGGGATTCAGGACGTAATGAAAGATAAGAAGATGATTCTCGACGACAACGCTTGGCTTCTCGTCTCTCACGATGGCTCTGGTGTCGCAAAAGATGCCTACAATCCGCGGATCGAGCTTCTTCTCACCCGGACTGACCACGCTGAGTGGCGCGGCGAGCCAAATCCGCGTTATAATGGAGGTGCGGGTTAGGTAGCCCCCGCAAAACTCCTACGCAGCACACCGTTTCGGCGGTGTGCTTTTGGGATTATCCGGAAATTCCGGATAATCTCGGAGTTTTCCACAGGTTTACCTCTGATATGGGGTAATTATCGAATAATCTTTCCAGAAACTCTTGACTTTATCGCTCGTGTTTGCTATACTGAGAGTACAATCAATTAAACGAAAGGACTACCAATGATTGGATTCAAAAGTATAAACAATTTTGAGGCTTACATCAAAAGCATTGCCTTACGCAACGTTGAAAACGGCTTCAAGCGCTTTGCAAAGCAGCACTATGACGAGTGCGAGGTCGGCTTTGACGACTTCACTAACAGTTTTAGACTGGTTTACAAGGGATACTTCATTCCGCGTCACTTCACCAACAAGAATGACTTCCAGCGCGCCGAGGAGATGACTTTCCGTCGCGTAATGACTGAACAATAAATCGCTTGCCTCGCCGGCGGCATTGTAGCCGGCACAAATTGTAAAAATAACATCAAACAAGGAATAACGAAATGAAAAACTTCACAAAACAACTTCAAAAGAACGACAAATTTATCGCAACAGCTCGCGGCGCTCGTACTATCTGGCGCGTCGGCACGATTGTTGTGCCTGCTGCGGCCTGCGGCTACCTGATGATTCGTTACAATGATATAATTGTTACTGCGCTAGCGGTTCTGCTTGGCCTTTACAGCGTCAGCCAGTTGATCAAGTCGGCTTGGCTTGCGGAGGGCGACGTCGCCAAAAAGTAACTAGCGTGCTTTATGAAAAAACTCGCATTATTGATTTTAGTCGCGGTGCTGTCGGTTACGATTCACTCATTCCGACAGCCAACGCCGCCGGGAACTTCAGCCTCGGCTTCTCATTCCGCTTATAAAACGCTTGCGGACAAAAAGCCGAGCGTTGACCCGTCTGATAAAAAACCAGCCGCCAAAACCGAGCAGAAAAAGGCAGAGCCGGCCGCTCCTGCGCCTGCGCCTGCGCCCACACCGGAAACGTGCCGGTCGGCCATTGCCAAGGTCTGGCCGGCTCACCTGCAGGCCGGAGCTATCACCGTTATGACGCATGAAAATCGTACCGAGCTTCCGGCGGCCATCGGTGAAGTAAACTTCGACGGCTCTCGCGACTTCGGTTGCTTCCAAATAAACGACAGATGGCATCGCGGCTACTTCTCAGGCGGCGACTGGCGCGACCCAGTCTGGGCGGCCACCTACGCGCTGCAAATCTACCGCGAGCGCCAGGCTCGCAACGGCAATGGCTGGTCTGCCTGGTATGCCGTCCGCGGTGTTCTCTGGTAAATAAAAACCGAGCCAGGAGTGTGTGCGAAACTGGCTCGGCTAATTTAGGAGATAGATGTTTGTTTTATGGAGTCTTCGGCGAGGAGGCGTTTCGACTAGCGCCCCCTCTTTTTTAATTATAGCACAAGAAAACCGCAGCGGAGGGCTGCGGGATTCTTGCATACTTCAGTAAGATTAGCTCATCTGAAGATCAATACGAGACCAATTCTATTTTACAGCATCGCCGAATTTTTGCAAGCCGGTGACTAGGCCGCTGGCGCTTAAACCTGCGACCAATCCGTACGTCCAGTCGTGGTTCGTTAGCAGCGAAAGTCCGACGCCGATTGCTGCCGCTCCTGCGATGATAATCACCGCTTCAAAGTCTCTCTTAAACAGTCGGCGCACTAATTCGGCAAATCCGATAACTGCTGCTGGTATTAAAATTGTGGTGATGAAGTTAGTCATCATGTCAAGTTCTCCTTAAAATTTACATTTACTTTACATGTTGCTTGCAGATGTCAAGTAAAACGCTTTTTAGTTTACATCTCTCAAGCGAAATTGCTTCCGATTAGACAATTTTCGGTGTTTTGGATTTTGGCATCGATTGTTCGCTGAATCACAGCTCCTCGCGGATCTTTCAGCGGCTCGCCCGTTTTTGGGTCGTGCCACCTGCTCAAGCCTGGGACGCTGTGCGCGTCCACTAGGCATTGCAGACAGTCGTTATACGTTGAGCCTTGCGGCATCTCTGGCGTGGTCTTGCCGATGTGCAGCGTCACGCAGCCGCACGCCTTGCATTCGCGAAAGTACAGGCTTGACTTTGTGATTGTGATTTTCGACAAATCCGGTTCCATTATGGCAGCCTCAAAACGTCGCCTGGGTGGATTAGATCCGGGTTCGGCAAGTTGTTGATTCGGGCCAGCGTCTGCCAGTCTGTGCCGTGCGCGGCCGCTATCATGCTGAGGTTGTCGCCCCATTGAACCGTCACGGTTCGCTCGGCCGGCGCGCTTCCGCCTGGCACTCGCAGCACTTGGCCTGGGTATATCAGGTTTGGATTCTGAATGCCGTTGATGGCCGCCAGGTAGTGATAGTCAGTATCGTACTTTGCGGCGATTCCGCTCAGCGTGTCGCCTGATTGAACCGTATATGTTGGCTGCGGCTCTGGTGCTGGTTGTGGGTTAGCAATTTGCCCGCTGTGTCCAGCTGGCGCTGGCGCTCCGCCTGCGTACTTATCCCACGCTTCAGCGTCGCCATAAAACTCGTTACAGTCGAGGTTTCCACCCCAGCCGTCAAGTCGGCCGCTTGATGTCCACTGCCACATTGCATAGCCGTCCCAGTATTTGACACTTGGCGGCGTTCCGGCTTGGCTCATGTCGTAGTTGAAGTCGACGGCCATATCGCGGTACTTCGCTACCCAGAGGCCATAGTCAGCGCCAGCGACGCTACTCCAATCGTGGCTGTTCACCACGCTCTCCGACATGTAGATGAGCGGCTTCACGCCAGTTCGCTCTTGCACCCGGTCAAGCCAGCGGCGCGCCCACGCTACGTCGCCAACATTTCCGCCGTCTTCCCAGTCAAGAATAAGCATAGCGTGCTTAATGTAGCCTTGGATATTGTCGACGAAAAAGTCAGCCTCAGCGATCGCGTCATTGCTGCCGTTTCTCGCAAAGTGGTAAACACCGAGCTTTTTGCCAGCTGCCGCTGCTTGCTGATAGTGCTCGTCGCAGTTTGGGTTGACGTAATTCGTCCCCTCAGTCGCCTTTACGATGACGAAATCTGCCGGGATTTTACCAGCGTCCAAGCCAGCCTGCCAGCTTGATATGTCAATTCCTTTCATTGACTCCCCTTTCTTATTACTTCGCTACAATCGCCAAGCGATTGCGGATAATATTTACACCAATTCATCAAGCGGTCAATCACCGGATACCACCGCCAAACGACGGCCGCTCCGGCTAAAATCATCACTATCAGAATTGTCAAAAGTATGCGGGCGATCCATCGCCCGATTGAATGTTTGGTAGCCTTAACTCTCATGCCTCTATGATAGCACGCTCGGTATTCTCACGCTACCGTCGATTAGCTTCATCAGAATAAACAGCATTAAACCAATCACTAATATAACGATTGCGTTTGCCGCCCAATCCTTGAATTTTAGCCGCAGCGTAGCCATCATTGACTTGGCTTCAGTCTCAGCCTTGTCTTCGAGCGCCTCGAGCCGTTCATTTATCTTATCGTGATCAGCTGAGTGCTTGTCGATGTAGTTTGTCAAAATCTCCGGCGTGACAAATTTCATACTGGCCAGTTGCTGCACTAGCGAATCGACCGATCCCTCAATTTTGGCCACGGATTTTTTCGTGTATTCCATGTCGGTCGAGAGAATCGCCACCTTTTTGTCAATCTCATGAAGCAGCGCTTCGCTATCTTTATTTTGCTCGTTCATCAAACTAATTTTAGCATTTTGCTCCAGCTTCCTGCAATCATCATTTACGGTACTATTTATCATACTTCCATAATCGTGCAGCTTATAGAATGATATCGCGGCAGGCTCCATGTGCTTGAGGGGTTTCTCGCAGATACTACTAATTGCCTAACTCCTTTTTCAACGGGGAGAATGACACTTCCAGAGACTGGGAAGTGCGTTGTTGAATTTCGGCAGATCTCTCCGACTGGATCGCCGTCAGCATAAAGATGAAAATGAACTGTTGCGCCAGGAATATAAACCCTTCCAACGTTAAGATCTACCTTTACCTTTCCCGTATGCGAGAAAAAATCTGGGATGGTAAATATAGTTTTCTGCTCATTTACTCCAGCTCCCAGATCAGCCTGGTCTCTCTCCTCCGAAAAAGTTGATAATTGTAAATAATTAGGAAAATCGATATTGTCTGATGTTCTTGGTGCGAAATCCTGAGAGACGAACGTCTCGCTTATAGCCAGATTTTCTAGTTTCGTTCCATTGACCATCGCCATCGTCATCGATGTTGTTGTCGAACTAGTAACAACTCCATATCTCGTCGTTTTTGGCGAGCCTTGTTTGAACTGAACACGCGTACCGACTGGATAGCGACTTATATCTCCCTCCGGCACCGTTACTACCCCGATTCCATCACTAAAGCTGAGAAATTGCCACAATTCAGCCGTTGTTATCCATCCGTCTGGTACGACACCCGTAAACTTGCCGATCGTAATCGATCGGTTCTGTCCATCGCGGACGATCGGTATAATATCGTTCGCTCTGGTGCTTTCTACTGGCTGGAATTGACTTATTTTTTGCTGGCCTGGGTTCATTTTGATGATTCCTTTCGTTTAGCTTTATTATATCACTCTGATTCGCGTTCGCGGTTGTCCATATTGCGCTTCAAGTCTTGAATTCGCTTCGATAATCTCGGCCGTAGTATGTTGAATTTCAGTTCTGCGGTCTCGAGCTTCTGCGTGATGGCGACAATCTGCATTTCTGGCGCGTCCATCGTCGCACTGAATCCTTGGTATTGCGTCAGCTCGCCAAGATGGATATCCAACGCCTCATATTTTGGTGATGCGAACGTCGCTTCTCCCGAGAATACCGGCTTGCTGCCTCGCTGGATCTCACCCTCGACCACCAGCTTGGCGCTGGTTTCGTCTTTGTAGCGGCTGTCGGACAGTTTTTTGAAGCCGCGGCGTATCTCAGCAATGCTGCGGTCGTCTCGGCCGGCCACGACGAGGGTTTTGCCGTCGGCTTTTTCGCCGCCAATGAATATTACGTCGTTCACCAGCTCTTCGATAGTCTTGACGAGTTTCGGTGTGCCGATGACGTTTTTGCCACGCTGGAGCTTTCGCTTCACGGTTGTCGGCCTCGGGTGGGCATGCACGATATTCTCGGCATAGTCGTAGTAATAGTGCCAGTCGGCTGGCATCGATTTGAACACGACAGCGATGGCTTCGCTAATTGTCGTCACATCATTAAATCGAATGGTCACCTTGGTGTCGGTATTCTCGATACTGGATTCGGTGTAGCGACAGCGTGCGCCTTGCTTTTGCGCGAAGTCTATCAGCTCGCGTAAGATGTCGCTTGGATCTTGCGAATAAAACGCTCGCTTGTAGTCGCCGGGGCTTTCGTAAAGCGAGAACGCCAAATCCCAGCCAAAATCTTGCCAGAACAGATTGTCGTGATAATTGTTGTGTTGCAATCCTTGGCCAGTGGTAAAGCGGCCGCGCCTGTCCACCAGCAGTTCTACTGGATATGGGAAGCTGTTTTCATATCGCGAACCACCGCGCGCCGACAACTTTATGATGAAGCGTTTGCCGCTGGTCATTCGTACGCTCTTGTCAAAAGGTATGAATAATTTCTCGTATGTGTCACCGGCGACTGGTATTACCGCAGCGCCGCTAGCTTCAACTACTCCCGTATTTATATCGCCAGAATAAGATATCAGCTGGGCATATAATGTTGTCATATTTCCACTCAGAAAATCTTGCCTAAATCCTGGAGAACTCACTGAATAAAGCTCAATGCCGGCGACGGTCTTGCTGCCGGTGGTCACCTGTATGGTCTGGATTATTTCGTTGCAATATCCCCATTGTCTCGAGCCAAATCCAAGCGTCGCCAAGCCATATGGCTTATGTTGGTAGGCCACCTCCGCTTCAGTCTGCAAATAGATGTTGTTTAGCTCCTGCGAATGACTGAGGACTGTCGCGGTTACCTGGCTGTCGGTGTTGCCTGCCGATATCTCCCACTGGCTAATGTAGCCGCTAAACAGCGAACGGCCCTCTGGATAGCCGTCAGCCACTACGATAATCCTCGCGTCCTCGGTGATGATAGTTTTGCCATCTTCAGTTAGCCATGGCAGATACTCACCGTATCGAACGCTGGCGCTGATACTGACGTTGGTGTCGATGTTTGTGCCGCTTCCTAGTCCCGCTGGCGTGGTCATGCTTCCTACGATTTTATAACCAAGCTCGGTTAGCATATTTTCATTTATCTCGGTCATGATCTCGGTGACTACGCTGCGCGTCGTCGCGTCGTTTTGAGCCAGCTTCATTGTCATGTGCGAATGTAGCGAGTTGGCCTCCGACTGAATGGCCGGCGTGCTAGTCACAGTATCTATCTGGCCGAGGTACGTTCCATCTTTGAGATAGGCGCTGTATATGACTTCGGCCGCCTTGTTGCTTGGCTGTTTTTGCGAAAGCGTCGCCATCATCTTGATTTCGTTTGTGATATTAAATCGGTGAGTGATATCGGCCTCAACGCCTAAGCGTATGCTAGTAATTTGCATCAACTGGCTTCCGCCACCGATAGGTTTCGTATCGCCATCAAATATAAGTAATATTTTCTTTATATCAATATCGCTATTCAGCGCCGACAGGTCGAATCCGTCAATAATCACACCATCAGTTATCCGTGTATTGCCAAGAAGTTCATCTTCAATTTTAAACCTAAATGAAAAGCCGACATTACTGTTTTTTAGCTGCTTGGGAGTTACTCCCCATTCATCCATTGTGCCAGCCAGCGTAAATTGTGGTCTAGAAAAATTGGCGATATTGTCGACATAAACGTTGCCGATTTCCCGTCCATCAATGCGCAACCTAGCCTCTTCAATATTAGCAAAATTTCCGCCTGGCAAAATCAACGACGAATGAAATTCGCCAGTCTCTGGCTCAATTTCCGTGTTCTGCCAAGTATAGAAATAGTCGCCGCCCCCGGTGATAGAGTACGACCGAGGCTTCTTCGTTTGGAGCTGCGCCATCGGCTAGGCCTCCACGATGGTTAGGTTGCCTGGCTGCACCTGTAAAGTTTCAGGTGCCATCACTTCAAGCGGCCATGGTAGCGCGTCAAACGCGATCATCTCGCCGCCGGTCTCTGCGGTAAATAATGCCCAATATCTGAAAACGCCGCCTGGTACTTGGATCGACACGACGCTGTCGTTGGTGGCTGTGCCGTCTGTATCGTCGATTCTCCATGAATCCACCTTACCTCGCTTGTAGTTTTCTTTCGGCTCGCTTTTGGTGTCGCCGGCGTAGCTCGGGTGCTTTTCAAGCAAGCCAGCGTAAACGCCGCCGGTTCGTTTCTCGACCTCAATTCCGAGCAGGAACTTGACTGAGCGCTTTCGTTCGTTGTAGGTTTTTGGCATTGCTTCCTCCTGTTTAGATGTACTTTGGATTATAAATGGCTCGCAGCTGGTGATTTCGTGTAGCCAGGTTATCTTGGTACTCGAGCATTCCCGCTCCGTACTCCCAGCATGGGAATGTGCCGCTGGCTCGCAACTGCATACTGTTGTGGATAATGGTCTTGGCTTCGCAATCGACCGTTATCACGTCGCTGGCTTTCAGGTTCGCATTGAATGTTAGGTATTCGCTGCTGTCTGGATTTCCGAGCGTTATTTCTGTGCTGCTGCTGCTGCTGCTGCTAATGATTATAGTAGGTTTTGCTCGATATGTCCCGATATTCTCGACGGAGATGGCGCTTGCGGCCGTGCTTATGTTTGTAGTGGCGCTGAAATCAATCAAGCCGACCGACGACCTTGCTGCCGGCGATTCGCATTCCATCTCAAAGCTGAAGCCGGCGCGGCTAACGTCGAATGATCCGCGGCTGATGTTTAGGTTTGTGGCCACGCCGCTCCAAATTCGATAGCCCTCTGGGAAGTTTGTCGCCAGCTCGATTTTCTGACCGAATGTTAGTGTTCGCTTCAGCCAGTCGATTAGCCAGTCGCACTCACGCTGGCTCGACGCTGAGACTTGCCCGGCGACAGAGATGGTTCGCCCCGCAAAGCAGCCGCTGTTCAGCAATATCCGGCCGTCGTCTCGTGCCAGCTCGCCGCTATCGACGGTTCGCTTGGCTATGCCGAATAGGTTCGTGGATTGCACTCGGACGTTGCCGCCGTTGTTGAGGTCAAATCCGTTTAATAAAAATCTGCGTCTGTCGCCGTTCATCACGTCGGTACTCCCATCGATGCCAAGTCACCGTCGCGGTCAAGTCTCTTGAAGAACGCGTCGGCTGCTTCTGGCGTGTTTATTACAATTTGTCCATTGAACTGGTTTGTCGTGTTTCGGTTGCCGCCAGAATTACTGACGTTAGTGACACCTCCGCTGCCAGCGAGCGTCGCTCCTAGCCCGCTGATACCGCTTCCTGCGAACGATAAGCCGCCGAGCGACATGTCACCACTCAAACCGTCGTAAACGTCGCTAGCGATGTCTGTGGCGGTTTTAACGACAGCGTCTCGCATGCTTTCCAAGCCGCCGCTCCAACCTTGCATCATGAATTTACCTATCTGTGCCATCACGCGGCTCGGTGACTTGATGCCGAAGAAGTTCTTTACGGCATCGAGCGCGCCGCTACAAATCTCTTTGATCTTATTAACCACCGCGTCTTTCGCACCCATCACGCCCTTGACCAGGCCGTCGATAAGATTCTTGCCGGCGCTGGTAAAGTTGCCGATGAAACCGGCCACTGCGTTGTAGGCGTTCTGGACTGCGTTCTTGATCGAGGTGGCAATCTGGCCGACAGTGCCGACAACGTAGCCGACTGCGGTGGCCACTGGATTAATAATGTAGGTCTTGATGGCGTTCATCAGGCTGTTTACCACGGCTGCAATGCCGCCGAATACTGTGCTGATGACAGCGCTCATCACGTTGAGTATCGGCTGAATGAACGGCAGTATGGCGTTCCAAACCGCCGTGATCACTCCCCAGATGACACTCATCACGCTGCTTATTACGCCGACAATAGCGTTGAATACTGTCGATATCACCGTCCAGATGACCTGCAATATCGGCGTTACCACAGCAACGATTGCGTTCCAAACTGTCGATACTATGGTGATAACGAATGTCATCACGGCGCTGATGACCTCGCCCATGTGAGTAAAGATGTAGCCGACTGCTTCGCCAAATGGCACAAGCACATTGTTCCAGATAGCCATAATCGTGCCGTAAAGCACCACGCCAATAATCTGCACAATGGTGCTTATTATCGTCCAGACGACTTCGGCGATTCCGCTGAAAATAGTCCAGACTATCTGGCCGAATCCGACGATGGCGGTTATTATCAAATCGACAATCTGAAATACAGGGGTCAGAATGGTTAATATCGTGCTGATGACGTTGCTTATCACACCAACGATGGTGCTTATCACGCCGACAACAACGCTGATCCCTTTCGCCACCACACCAACAATCACGCCAATCACCGAACCGATGACGCTTGCGGCCGTTCCAATCGCTCCTGCAATCGTGCCGACAATATTCACCACCACGCCGATCACCGAGCCGATGACGCTTGCTACGTTTCCAATGACAGAGCCAATCACTGAGCCGATTTGCCCTAGCACCGCTCCTATCTGGCTGACAATTCCGTTGACGAAATTGCGAAAGCCCTCGTTCGTGGCGTAAAGCCAAGCGACAAAGCCGACCACTGCGGTGATGATGATAGCTATCCACCCGATGATCGGTATCGAGCTGATCGCTGCTCCAAGTCCGGCCGCTCCGCTGCTCAGGCCTGAAAATACCACCTTGCCAACCGTTCCCATCACGCCAAGCGCGCTGGTTATTCCCTTGACGGCAGTCTTTGCAGCTGCGCCAACAAACGTCCACGCCGTCGCCCCCTCTTTCGTGACTTTCGTGACATCTTTCCAGCCTTTGCTGATATCGCTCACTGCCACCGCAGTCTTAAAGCCGAGAGCGGCCGCTTTGGCGGCGACATACATGCCAATTAGAACTTTGAGCGCTGGGACTGCGTTTTGCAGAATAAACGTCACTACTTTGACGATTTCCTCGCGATGTTCTTTGATGAATTTCGTAGTCTCGGTGACGCGGTTGCTCATCTGGTCAAACAGGCCGCCGGCTTCAATTACCATGCCTTTTATCGGGTCAATCTTGATTCCCAGGATTTCCAAGCCGACGCTTCGTATCGTACCGCTCAGGCTTATCATGCGGTTTTGGAATGTGTCGGTCATCTGGGTGATGTCGAGGCTGGCCGCGTAGTTCTCCATCGCCTTGACGAACTCTTCAGCCTTAACTTTGCCGCCGTTTATCTTCTCGCTAGCCTCCTGCATCGATATGCCGAAGTGTCGAGCGAGGATTGTCGTTAGTGGAATATTGTTGTTAATCAGCTGGAGCGCGTCCTGGCCGAACAACGCTCCGCGGCTGGTCACCTGGCCGAATACTAACGCTAGGGCTTGCAGGTCTGCGCCGTTGACGATAGACATGCGAGACAACGTGTCCATATCCTTGACAACGGTTTGCGTGGTTCGGCCGTATCCCAGCAGCGTTTTGGCTGCCTTGGAAGCGTCTGGGAATGCGATCGGCTTGCCGAGCGTATAATTGTAAAGCTGGCCGAATACTTTATTCGCTTCACCAACGCTGCCGGTCAAAACGCCAATTTGCCGCTGCGTCATCTGCAGGCTGCTGGCAAGGTCGACAAAATATTTGCCACCAAAAGCACCGCCGGCTGTGAATGCGGCGGCGGTCTTGATCAGCTTCATAATCCCCGAGGCCATGCCGTCCAGGGCGCTTGCCGCTTTGGAGGCGAATGATGAGGTCGAGCCAGCAGCGGACGACATGCTCGACTTCATCGAGCTGCTCAACTTCTCGACATCGCGCTGAATCTGGCTGAGCGTCTTACTCGCACGGTTCTGCGCTTCAATCACAAGTCTGAGCTGGCTGTCGTCCATTGCTACCCCTTAATATTTAGATTTTCGTCTCATCTCCGCCTCCTGGCGCTCGGCTTCGTAGCCCTCCTCGTTTAGTTTTATCTCGATGGCTTGAATCAACCAGTGAGGTTGGCTTACGTAGTCTTGGAATGTCCAGCCCATGGTCTGGCAAATGGTAGCTATTTGGATCTCCTGCGGTATTTTCGCGTGCTTGACGCCGGCTATTGCTTTGGCGTAGGCTGCGCTGATTTTGGCTCGCCTTTTGGGTTCATAACTTCTCCCGTGATCTCCTCGATCTTTTCCTGGATAAAGTCAAAGTCCTCGCTTGGCAGTTTCAGCAAGCTCTTGAGTTTAGCGTCATCGTCACCGGCGAAGTCGTCGCCGTCAACCGTGACCACCAAAAACTTTATAGCGTTGTTTTTGATCTCGCTGATGGCGGTTGCTGGCAGTTTATCAAATCGCATGGTCTCTTTGATATCGTCCTCGCTCATCGATTCGCCCTGAACCGCTCCATTGAGGTCAAAGTTCGCATAAGCCAAGAACACCGCTTCGTTCATCTGCGACAGCTCTGCTGTAGCGTATGGCAGCAGCTCGACATCACAACCAAGCACTGGCGTTGTAATTTTGATATTCTCTTTGCTAATTCGTGGCATCTCTCCTACTCCTTTGCTCGAATTAATATTTAGTAACCATGTTTATCAGCGTTGCGGTGATAGCTGCAGCGTCCTCAAGGCTGTAGTTCGCCTGGAACTTCGCGCTTCGCGTCTCGACTGCGTTGTTGTCACGGCTTCGGCTGTCTTCGGTAATTGCTACGGTTGGGAAATCGAACTGTAGCGTTGGGTGTTGGCCAGTGCCAATTTCCACCGCCTTGTTCTCGGCGATAAATTGAATGGCCTGTGGTTTGCCGCTCAGGCACACCTGCCGCACGTCCTCTTGCGCTGGGTAGTAGTCAAACGACCCGGTCACGTTCAGCTGCTGGTTCTGAATGTCGTCTGGTGTGTCAGTGCCGAACACATATTGCACGTCCAGGTTCTTTGAAATCTCAAGAGAGAATGACTTGATTTTTCGGACTGGCGAGCTGGCAAGTCCTGCGGCCGTGTCGGCCATCTTCACTGCCAGGTTGCGCGCCAAGAATTCATTGCCGCGAGTGTATGCTGGCGGTGTCGCAGGTGTCCAAGCCTTTGATCGGCGCGACTTGAAGTCGATGCTTCTCATCAGGTAATCGTCGATTGCTGCGGTGATCGTGAATGATTCAACCATACCCAGCTCGTACGAATACTTCTGCTCAATCTCTTTGATGAAAATCGAGAGTGAATCGTGGCTGTTGTTGTTTGCCATCTTAAACACGTGTTGCTTCGCCCCAGTCTTGTCGGTCGTGGTTGGGGCTTGGCCGAATACGGCTCGCAGCTCCGCGCCGATGATGTGATCGAACACCTTGCCGTCGTATCCGCCCTCAGCAGTCACATTGATAACGTCGCTGGCGTTGTGTTCTGAAATGTTGCCGTAGGCGCTATCGTTGTGAACGTACGTCGGCTTGTCGTCGATACTCAGTGTTTTGGTTGGCACTGCAAATGTTGGCGTGCCGAGCGTGCCTCTGGTAGTTTCGTTGCCGATAAATATGGTGGTCAGTCGGCCGATAACTTTAGCCATTGTTTACCTCCTTGGCGATTTTTTCTTTTGCCAATTTTACAGCCTCCTCTTGCGAGGTAGCTTGAACTGATATTTCGTGACCCTCAAAATCAGGGAAGTAGTACGCTTCCTTGACACCAGAATCCGCCGGCTCAGGTGCAACTTCCGGCGCTGGTTTGGTTGGTTTGTTATTTAGTTCTGCCATCGAGTTCTCCTCTGCTTTTAATTGTAGCACGGCAAAAGCTTTTTGGCAGCTAGTACTTCTCCTCGATTTTCGGAGCGTAAATGTAAGCCGTCGTATGGATTGCCGCTTCAACGCTGAAAATGCCAGGCCCGCGCCGTTCCACGCCGATACCGAAGTCAACGCTCAGCGGCTGGTCTTCAATGCCGAGCATGACACTCACTGATTCGCCGTCTGGCGTGGTTGCGTATGCCAGCTGAACCCTCTCGCGGAGTAGCCGCATTATGCTGTCGTCGGTGTAGATGAAGTTGTCGTCCTTGCCGGAGACGATTTCGTACAGTTCTGTCGTGCCGGCTTCAACATCAAAGTCGCGGCCCTGGTTAGCATTGATGTCGGTGATGACGCTGATGGTGATTGCCATCTTAGTCACGTCGTCGCCAGTCGAATCTGTTTCAAGCGTCATGCCATCGATGGCCACGCTCACCGCTGGCAGCATGCTTTTGCTGATCAGCAGCGTGTCGCCGTAATACCATGTGCGGATATCTGGGTGTGCTTTCGGCTTTAAATAATTGATGATGGCCGCGATCACTGGGTCGCGGTACTGCGCTCGGTTTAATGGCATTATCCCCTCCTCGATTCTCGCACTTCGTCAACCAGCCACTCGTGAAAGAACTTCATGATTCGCCGCTTGTCCTGTGCGATTATTTTTAACATAACACGTCGCGGCAGCTTCCTGCGCGGCCGGTTGCTTTGATGATATTTAAAGTATGGCGTTGGATTCCAAATCTCCATGCGGCTCACCTTGACACTGGAGCGGAAGTCCCCGCGCATTCTCCCGGTTCGCTGTAAAAGCGGCCAGGAGTATATCTGCGTTCTCGGCTGCCAGCCACCCATCAACGCACCAGATACGCCGAAGTTCGCGTCGGTGGTTTTCAGCAGCTGCTTGCGGGATTTATCGAGCGGCTTGTGAAAGTTCTGGAGGTTGGTTTCCAATCCCATAAATTGACGGGATATCTGGGTGTCTCCCTCAACGTGGCCGGAGATATAAATCGCCATGGCTACGGCCTCTTATTGAAGAACTCGACTTCGGAGCTTAGCGGCGCTCGGTTTCCCTTGATTCGGCCGACCAGGTCGCCATCGCTGGCAAACGCTCCCGATGTGGCCGCCGCAATGTTCGGGTCTGTTGGATCTAGGTTGGCCGCGTCCTCGACCCACTCGTCGAGCATCTGCTTGGCGGTTTTCAGTTTCATGTAGCCATCTTTGCTCGAGCCGTCAACGTCGACGTTCGTTCCCCAGTCGCTGATTTGCAGCAGAGCGGCTGCGTAAAGCCGGACTGCATCTTCCCACACGTCTGGGAAATTATCCATATCTAGTGTCGCCCAGTTGTAAACCCTGGAGACTTTCCGTTTCAGCCAGTTCTCCGCCGACTTCCTGCGTCGCTCGATTTCTGCCTGCTCGATAGCCGAGAACTCGTAGGCCAGGATAACTCTGGCGTTTAGTTTCGGTGCTTTAACCAGGACGACAGCACCGGTGGCAGCGTCCACCGATTCAACCGCCACCGCGTCGTCGTCAACGTAAGCAGTGACATCTGCTTTGGTGACTTCATCGTCGCCGTCGCGGTCAACGATCGGCGCTTGCGATGCATAAAACACTCGGTTCGCGCCATCAACTTCACCGATGACGTGTTTGTCGGTGGTCTGCCGCAACAGTCCAGCTTCTCGCCGGATATCGTGCAGGGAGGTGAAGTTCTTGGCGCTCATGAAAGTTCTACGCCTCCGGCGCTGCTTCGGCAGCTTCCTTTTGCGCCTTAAGAGCGGCAACGATAGCGTCAGCCATCACCTGCTTGGTGACAGCGGTTTCGTTTTCGTAGTCCAGCTCAATTCCAAGCTCTTTAGCTTGCGCCACGACAGCTTCGCGTGGTTGCTTTTTAATGCTCGATGGAGTTGGCACTTCAACATCAGCAGCCTCAGTGGCCCCGGCCTCTTCGACTTCTGCGTCGCCCTCGTCTGAAGCGGTTTCAACCTCGCCCTCGACAACTTCTGGCTCAGTAGTCGTCTCGGTAGCTTCCGTCGTTTCTGAAGCGGTTTCGTCAAGGACAGTGACCTCGATGAACGCGTCGTCGAGCAAAGCTTCCAATTGCTCGTCGTCAACGTCAAACTCTTGTGGTTTGCCTGGTTGGATAACCAAGCCGGCGCGCCGCCTGGATACACCGTTGTTGACTATCTCGTTAGATAGCCGTAGTGATACTTTTGGCATTTCGATCCTTTCTTATGAATTTACTTCATACTTAAATTGTAACACAAAAATCGCCCCCAGCGGAGGCGATTTCTCTGCGTGTTGGCGGTTAGCCTTTACACTTGATAGCTCGATGCCACAAGCCGTAGCCGAATGCACCGCGCCAGTAAGTACCGAAGTAGTACTTTTTGTTCCACCAGCCTTTTTCGCTATTCTCACCGAGGAAGCTCAGTGGCTCGTACTCGCGCTCCTGGATAACGAATGGCTTGATTTCGCCGGCGACGTTGATCAAGTACCAGTCTTTTTCAGCTGTCAATTCGCTGGAGACTTTGACCTTGGCTGCGTTGTAGTTCGGGTTCTTCACCGGAACGCCACCAACGACGATGTTCTCTGGCTCAACGATCGCCTTTGCGGCAGCTTCTAGCTGTACAGGAACGACCAAGCGCAGGTCGAGCTTCTTATTAACAGCCTTACCCTTGTCGCCCTTGAAGCTCAGCATTGCCAAGCGAACCTTAGCGAAGTTTTCAGCTGTCAGCGGCGTGCTGGTAAAGTAGTTTGACTGAACAGCAGAGGTCTCTTCGTTGATCGAGTGGTCGGTATCGAAGAAGTTTTGGCCGTCGTAGCATGGTGCGTTCTCGCCGTTTGGCATTAACTCGCCATAGATTTGCTCGTCTGGGAATTCTTTGACCAACTGACCGATTGAGCGCGCAGTCGTCAGGTATTTACCGGTCTTGTCGTCCTTGATGTCTGAGTGCTTGACTTCGACTGAATCTTCGAACTCGCGGTTCGGCAGCGCGTATTTGTAGGCCTTGAGTTTCTGTGGCACACGCTCGCCTAACATTTCGCGCAGACCATGCATCTGACCAAGCCAGCCGTAGTCTTCAGAAGCGCCCTTTGAAGTAACTTTCATGGCGAGCTCTTCAGATGTCGATTCGGTCGCTTCGTAAGCCTCGAAGAAGTTGGTCAGGATTGATTGTTCTAATACTGGTTCCATGTCTTTTTCAATCCTTTATTAAACCGTTTTTAGAGCGATGCGGATTTTGCTTGAGCTCAGCACCTCGACGATGCGGCCGCACTCTTTGCCGGCGTCGGCTGGCAAGGTCACCTTATCCACGGTTTGGTTATCTTTAACTTTTACATAAGCAGCGATGTCGCTCTGCTTTGCAGAGAACGCTGCGTTCACGGTGATCACACCGTATGTCCAGAACTGGACATGGTCGGCAGTTTTGCCAAGCCCTGCGCCTGCTGGACTTGCCGCAACGCCGACAACTTTATCAGCTGTAGATTCAGCTGCGTTGGTTGCCAAGCCCTGCGCGTTCACGCCGACTAGCGCGCCCTCTGGAATGCTCACGCCCGGCGCAAGCTTCAGATGGCCGATGTTATTCTCTTGACGAGCAACATCTTTGAATGAAGTGATTGCAGTCATTTCAAATCCTTTTATTCGTTACTTTTTACTCGAGCCATCGCCTCGGCATATGCTGGCGACTTCGCTGCCAATTCATCGATCTGCTTCGTGGTGATGCCGTTGGCTTTTAATCCTTCGACTTCCTCTTGTGACAGATTCTTGCTTATCGCTGCGTCGTCTTTGTCAGCGGCTTCGCCGTTCGTCGAGCCCGTCTGATTAAATTGTACACGCTTACCGCCTGCTTTTACAAGCTCCTCTAGCAATTCCGTTGTAGATAACTCAACTTTTTTGCCATCGCGACTAAACTCGACGCGGCCGCCAGCCTTGCTTAGGTTCTGGTGCAGCTGCATAAACGCGTCCTTTTGGGCTGGAACGATTGTGCCAGCAGATAGCATTGTCTGATATGCGGTCTCAGCTTTGGCTTGGTTTCGCTCAGCGCGTAGCCGTGATAACTCCTCGCGCTCGCTCCGGCTCAGGTTCTCTTTGTCGTCGCCCTCGCCTTTCTTGTCGGTCTCGTCAGCTTCGCCATCACCCTCATCAGCTTTGTCTTCGCCGTCTTTGTCCTCGTCGGCTTCGCCCTCACGAGACATGTTTTCTTTGTCCTCGCCCTCGCCCTCTTTTTCGTTAGGATCTTTAGCGTCGGCAATCTGCTTTTTCACAGCCTCTTCCTGGTCGGCTGGAACTTCTACGGTTTCGCCAGCTTTAACGGTTTTGCTGACATCTTCGCCGTCGTCGTTTTTGACGGTGATGACCACATCAAAGTCGCGGTCATTGGTTACTTCGACAACCTCTGGCTCTTCGCCCTCGGCGTCTTTGCTGAAATGTTTGCGCATTTTTGCAAGCTCCTCTACTTTATTTTTACTAAACATCACGACCGCATTCGTCCGGCGATTGAAGTTGTTGAGGTAGGCCTCAGCTTCCTCAAGCGTTGCCTCTGCCTCGTCTCGCTTCAATTGCTCGGGTGCTTCTTCAAATGCGTTCATGCCAGTGATAAATGGGTTATTGACCAGAGCGACATGCTCCAGCACAATGCCGCGGTCGTCGCCGGTTCGGGTGTCGATGTAGTGCCAGTTGAAGCACATCGATACGTCGAATACCAAGTCCTGCTCCAGTCGGTATAAAGCCTCGTAGTCGCGGATTTCCAGCGTGGCGTACACGCCGTCGCCCGGCACAATTTCCAGAGCCACCACCTCGCCGGCATTGTCTTTCGTGCCGCTCCAGTGATCAAACGGAATACTCACCCGTGGCAGCGTCGGAATCTTGCCGCTTTGCTTGGCCTCAAAATTAGCCAGCATTTCCTCTGCCCAGGCCTCGTCCAGCAGTTCGCACTCTTCGCCGTCAAGCGGAGAATACAGCTGGCCAAACGCCGCTATTTGTTTGCGGAATCGGCGGCCTTTCCAGTCGCCCTCTTCGCCCTTGTCCTTGGCGGATAGTGTGCTGCTAGAGAGCATCACTACCGTTCGCGTATTGTTGTGTTGATTAATCTTGGTCATGACATTTTTTCCTCTGTTTTAACAATAGCATATTTTAATCACTTTTAGGTAGATGGCTGCAGCAGTTGGCTTCCTGCTAATCCGCCGGCGATAGTCGGCATGCCGGTTATCTCTGGCTTCTCCTCTTCCTCGGCCAGTACCGCAATCCAGATACAGCGGCATCTGAAGTGGATCGGCGTTTGCCACGGCGTGGTGGCGTATTCTTCTGGCGTTGCTACTTTTTCGTCCAGTTCGCGGCAGGTCTGGCAGGTTTTCTTGTCGAGGATCGCCGAGTAGACGTATCTGTCGATGTCCTCGTCGTATTTCTTAAACGTCTTGGTTCGGCCGGTGTTGATTGATTCGGCCACCGCCACGGTATTGCCTGGCTTGGTGTGAGCGGCCAGGTAGGCCAGCAGTGCTATCGCCAGGTCGTCCAGCACGTCGTCGATAGATCCCTCGCTGAAATGTCGGCGCGCCATCTCGCTCGAACCCTGGCCGCCAACCAGTGCGGCTATCTCGGCCTCGACATCACCGAATTGCAGGTCGACAAACTCTTGCGCTCGGTCGGCGATTCGCTGCTTGTCGGTCTTGTCTGTCGCCGGCGCTAATTTGCCGAGTTCATTCGCTGCTGCGGTTTTGCCATAATTGAAGCCGTCTGTCATTGCTGTTTGAAGCGTTTTGAAGTAGCGTTGTCGCAATTCTTGGCTAACTTTATAACTCAGCTCCTTGCCCTGCTTTTCAAGCGCTTTGAGTGCCTCGGTGGCTTCGTCTTTGACCGCCTCGAATATTGATTCAGTTTCCTTGTCGAGCGTGTCCTCGAGCGTGTCCATTTTCTTGTCGAGCGCGGACAGGTTTACGTTTTTCTCAGCGTCGTTCAGTTCGCGCCGCCATGTCGGTTCGGCGCTGCTCGATAAAAAACGGGAGGATTCCTCTGATCGTGACTTCTGCTCGAGCTTGGCTTCCGCCTGTGCCTTTTCAATCTCGCCCAGGTCAATTCCCATCTGCAGAGCCATGCGTTCCACAATCGCCTGCACTAGCTCATCGGACAGAGCTTCTGGCCGCTGCGATAGGATTTGCGTGAATGCGTCGGACAACATGCCGACCGTGCTGTCGGCCAGTTTGGCAAACTTGAACCATGGATAGCTCGGCTTGGCAAAGTTCAGCTCTGTCAGGTCTGGTATCAGGTAGGCGTTGATGTGGTACTCGACATTCTTCATAATCCCCTCAAGCACTAGGTTGAGCAGGTCGGTCTGGTCTTTGCTCAATGCCCAGCTTCCGCCCGAATTATCGCCAAGCATGATTGCTTGGGCCAGCACGCTTCTGGTCATCTCTCGGTTGTGGTGGTCGATGAGCGGCATGATATCCACTCGCTGATTCGTCTTTGCGTCGACCATCTGATAGCCGAACGGCATCACCACAGCGCTGTTCATCTCGACCGTATCCGACAATCTCTCGGCCACGTCGCTCATCTGCTCAGAGGTTGCTCGCTCGGCGGCGACTGCAACGCGTGGCGGTATCGATCCGGATTGTGCTTGGAGGCGGCCGAAATAGTACAGCTTGTGCTTCTCCTCGCAGTGGTAAGCAGCCGCAGTGAATAAGCTCTCGCCTTTGAGCCAGTTGCGTTCCTTGCTGTTCGTAAAGAGGAATGATTTCTCGACTGGTATGTGGACTGGCTCTTCGCCTGGGTTCACCCGCTGATCCGCTCCGTCGAAGCCACCCTTGTCGTCGGTTCTGATGGTGATTGTGTTTGCGTCGTATCCGGCAATCTTGCGGTAGACGATTTTGCCGTCGGCGTTTAACGTGTAGACCTTTTCAAAGTAGCGATAGCCCTCGCTCAAGGCTCGCAACATCTCAGCCAGCACCAAGTGGAATGGCGTTGACATGCCGCCGCGCTCTGGCGGCAACTCAAAAGAATTTCTTACTAGTTCGGCCTGCTCGCCTGTCGGGTCGAACTCTTCGTCAGCTTCAATCGCCCACTCGCTCGCCAAAATCGGCAGCGTCAGCAGGTTGTTGATGGCCAAGAATGTACCGTCAATGCTACGCAGCTTCTCAAAGTCGGCCGCTTTAAGCTTGCGGTTATCCACCGCGTATTTCTCGTACAGCTTCTGCATCTTGGTCACTGCCGAGCCGGTTTGCTGGTCGAGCTTCGGCGGTGTCCGCTTGTCTTTTTTGTCTTTGGCAAATGTTAGACTGATATTCATTGAGCGCGCTTCCTACTTTGTTATAGCTTTATAAAATCATTGTACACCATAGCCCTTATTTTTGTCGCCTCCTCGCCACTGCGATTCGCTGGACTTCAGCCTGCCGCACAAAGTTAGCGAATGCGTACATCAGGCTGTCGGCGCGGTCTGGCGAGCGGTGCAGTCGTTTCTTCAGTTGCTCTTTGGTTTCCACGGCGATTCCTTGCCGCGTAATGTCGTAGCGGATTGCTGATAGTTCGGCGGCCAGTTCGGTAAATTCTGGCGGTATGTAAATCTTGCCGCTCTTGAATCGCTCGGCCAGATTCCACCACAGCTGCGAGCGTAGGTTGACAAATGTCAGCCCGGTATCGTCTTTGCGTGCTGATGAATTGTTGAGTATGCCGACCACGCCGTCGATCTTGTCGTGGGTCAGTTTGTCGACCACGCCACCACCGAGGCCGTCCTCGTCAATGCCGATGAACTCTGGCGCTGGATAAATCATCTTGACGCGGCCTGCTGTCTGCTCGGTGTCCTCTTTCGAGTAGGCGTGCTGGTTGGTGACGATGCTTCCTTTTCGCCTGGTGATGACAGTCTTGTCGTCGCCAAAGCGAGCCACGTCGACACCAACACTCAGTGGCTCGTCTTTGCTTTGTGCGGCCTGCAGCTCAGCCAGCCGCTCCGGTGTCATTGCCGCCTCGATAAATTCAAGCGGAATGAGCGTGTTGACTTCGGCTGTCGGGAACTGTCCAAGCACGCGGCTCTGAAACATCGGCGTGTCCACTCCCCAGCGCGTTATCTTGTCGGCAGCCCATTGCGGTGTAATCAGGTATGGTGCGACAATCTCCAGCGCCTCCTCGTCCAGATTTTTCAAATCCTCGATGGTCTCGATTCCGTTGTTCGTAAAGTTCGGCGTATCGAAGCAGCTGATTCGTATCTTGCAGCTTTTCGGGTCGATGTGATGGCTGTTGTAAAACGTGCCGCTCAGCTTGGTGGGGTTTCCGATAAACAAAGCGTGCGCACCGAGTGATGTCATGATGGCTTCTACGGCGACGAACGTTTCCTCGGAGACACCGGCCGCCTCGTCAACGATCACCAAAATGTTACCACTGGCCGGGTGAAATCCCTGGATCTTGTCGGTGTCGTCGGAGCTAACGCCAATGGCGAACCATTCGTCTGAATATTCCAGCATGGTTTTCAGCAGGCGGCCGCTCCTCGCCATGGCTGATTTCTTGTGGACGGCGCGGATCTGTCGCCAGAGCAGCTCCTCGACCTGGCGGAACGTTGGCGCGGTGGTCACCACGTAGCTGTTTTTGTAGGTGTTCAGGAACTGGTGAGCGGCTCGGGCGGCGAGGTGCGTCTTGCCAATACCGTGACAACTGGCGACGGTTACGATACGGTTCTTGGCAATCGCTCGCAGCACCTCCTGCTGCTTATCCCACAGGCTGTCGCCGATGACGTTCTCCACGTAAAAGTTCGGGTCTCGTCGGCTGGCTTCCATGACGGCGGCGATGGCACGCGCTTCATCAAGATTCGCCGGCCTTTTCATCTGCTTCCTTGAGCAACTGCTCAGCTCGCTCGGCGGCTTCTACTAGGTTTAGAGTGTCGCGTTCCTGGTCGTCGGTTGGCTCGGTAGTCTTGTTAATGACGGTAGGCAGGCCAAGCGTTTTTCGTTCACCATCGATGGCGGCTTGGAGGGCGTAAATCGATTTAGTCACGTCGCCTGTCTTTTTCTGGCTGTCGGCTCGCTTCAGGGCATTCATGGCTGCTATCTGTGCGTTTCTCCACATACCCAAGTGAGCAGTGTTTCGCTCCGATATCATTTTGGCGTGTTCGTCCATGGTCTTCTCGAGCGCCCTGTCCATACAGACCTTGCGCTTCTCCGTCCATTCATGTTTCGCGGCGTAAATTGAAACTGTTCTATTACTTATCCCATATTTTTTGGCTATGCCAAGTATGGTCATCTTTGAGTTGGTCACGTATTCATGCTCGGCTTGAACTACGTCCCACTTATACGTAGGCACTGCTGTCTTTTTACGTTTTGTTTTCGTCGTACTGCTTGTCTTAGTCATTGATAGTTCCTCCTAGCCTTTTCTGTCTTAATAATACCAAATTTGTTTAATCAATGCTCTACTACCTCTTACGTGGGGCTACGTGGCTTCTGGTGCGATTGTTTGCTTTTACTACTTGTGAGTTTTCCACAGGCTACTCGTACTTTATGCGTATTTTATCCGTTTTTATTTGGAATAATGGTTGACTTTATCGCTCGTGTTTGCTATACTGATAGTACAATCAATTAAACGAAAGGACTACCAAAATGACAACCTTGCAAAGCTACGACACACCACAGCTGCTACACATTCTCAATTCCAGGAGCGGCGGCATGGAGCTGGTCGGCACTGAATTCAAAAACATCGACGAGCTGGTTGACGCTACCCATAAAGAGCTTGACCGCCGTTTTGCTGAGCGTGGCGAGTTCGTCCGCCTGTCAAACAAAACTAAAAGCATGTGCGGCCCTGCATACATCTGCGCGAAAATTATCGACGGTATCACCATCAGCACCTACTACGAGCATGATGCAGCCAAAGCTAAGAGCTACCGCCGCGTGAAGTAGAGCCTGGCAGATAGTAGCCGGCGGGGATTATCCGCCGGCTTTTGCTTGGCTACTTCCGATTTTGTAGTAGCACTATCTCCCTCAGCGTTTTGGTTATTTCGTTGAGCAATTGCAGCCACAGCTTAGCGTCGCGCGCCTTGATTGCTCTCTGTAGCTCGAAGTACGGGTCGCTTGGATCGAGCGTCGAGTTTAGCCAATCCTCGAACATGTCACCATTGAAGTATCCGTCTTTGGTCGACCATGGGAATACTGGCTTGGCATTCTCCGGCTCGACCTGCTTGGCTTTTTTACGAAGAGCCTTGGGTCTTGACTTGTCGTAGTCACCGCGATCAGCTCTATGAAACACACATAGCTTGTCGTCAAGTCTCATGCAGAGCCTGCCGCATTTTTCGCATGATGGCCACATAGTTAGATCTCCGTTCTTTCGGCCATCTCAATGGCCAGCCTTAATACCGCGTCCAGTGCAGTTTCTGCAACGCCATCGATGCCGCCTATCGGATAGCCTGCGTCGTCGTCGTAAAATGCCATCCAGCCATTTCTGAATGCTCCTTGTTTAGTAGAGAGTGTTAGCATGCCATATTCGAAACCGTCGGCGGCGCGTTTTGGCAGTTTCCCTAGCAGATAGTCGACTGTAAATCTCGGCGCTTCATCAAAAGACTTGGCGAGACTGACGCCTTTTACGACCTCTGGCAGCTCGCCCTCTCGCCCAATAAACAACCTATCCTCTGGTGTCCACCCAGGTTTCAGCTCGTGCAGCTGCTTGCAGAGTTTAAATGTTTGTAGCGTAACCATCTACTGCTCCTCCTCTTGGTAGGCTTTATCGAGCTTGTTGATCATCTCCGGTAGCCGCTCTTTCGCGTCGGTATATTCTTTGTCAAACGCACAGTATTTTTTTGTAGCAGCCGCCATGTGTTCCAAATTGTCGGGATCGAGATCCCAGTTCTGAAATCCGCCCACGATACACTCCAACTCAAACGATAAATCAACCATTAGGTTGTGCATGCCGAGGCTGGTCTGCGGCAGCTGCACTGTTTTATTTTCTGATTCCATTTTCAATCTCCTTTGCTTAAAGCTTTGCGAACCTGAACGCCGTCCATGCCGGCCGCCATCATAACGGCTCGGGTGTGATCGCGTTCCAGCTTCTCTCGCTCTTTTTTAGTCAGCTCTCGGTCGTCATCCGACGTCATCTCTTCTCTCAAAAACTCAGGCATATACAGGTGCTGCTTCATGACAAATGCCGCGCTGAGGCTGTCCATGATTTGGCGGCGTTCTTTGCGAAACGCTCGCAGGTAGATATTCGCTGCATGCTCAGTTTCGATGAGCGTCGCCTTGCTGCACTCGAATGCAAAGCCGGCCGGCTTGCTACCGTAATACAGCACGTTGAGTGTTTTGTGATCCTCGCTCAGTCCAAAGTTCATAATGACGCGAGCGATGACGCTCACTTCATCTTTGGTCAGCCGGCCGAGTATGAGCTTGCGCTCGGCGATCTCGTCGTTCGTGCCGGCCAGCACCTGGTCAAAGTCCAGGTGCTTCTTCTCGCAAATCTGGCGTAGTATTCTTCGGGCGTTTTCTTTTTCTCCGCCAACGCCCGAGCGGGCGAGCGCAACTATTCGCATGCTGCGCTCGTCGAGCTTCGGTTCATCACTCATCATCACCCTCGTCATTGTCTTCGTTTCTTTTCTCAATCGCCCAGCCGATGTGTGATCCTGATGTAGGACTTTGGCGGAATCCCAACGTGCCGTTATCGTTTTCATTGTCAATCTCTGGCAGCGGCGCTTCCGGGTCGTCAATCACGCCGAAGCACAGCAGATATTCTCTGCGGTATTTTCGGCCGGCTCGGATCGCAGGGCCTGGTTCGCCGTAGTAGGCGATTGCTCCTGGGTTCACTGGGCCAGCCAGCGCCGGCACAAGTCTGCGGCTTCTAAGGTTGTACACCAGATACCATTTTGGCTGAGCGAGCTGATCCCACTTCGGCCTGAAGCCGGTCTGGAGAGCGGCGCGCTGGATTCTAACTTTGGCGCGCCGAGCCATGCGGGCGCGGTACGCCTCCTTGCAGGTTTTGAAAATTAAACCTAAATTTCGAAGTTCGTTGTCGGATTCGTCGTCTAGCCAAACCTTTTTAGCCGGTGCTAGTCGGCCGTTTAAATACCAACAGTAACCGCCTTTGGCTGGCTTGAACGAGATGTCGCCCGGCGTCAGCTCTACTAGATGAAACCAGTAATTGAAATTCACGACTTCGCCTGTGTCGAAAAAGTATTCTCTTTCGTTATTCTCGCCGCTTTTATTAATCTTAAACATGCCGACACAGCCCTCCTCGACCTCGAATATGTCACCGGCTTTGGCGTTCGGCAGGTCGTGCTTCAATCTGTATTGTGTCATTTTGCCTCCCTGATTTTGTGTTCTGAATTTATTATTGAGGCGAGAGTTGGAGCGTACTCTACGTCGAGCTTTTCCCACGTCGGCCGCGCCAAACCCCAGCAGCCAAAATGCCCGAACATCGCCAGGCTTTCACAGCTCGGGTTGCTGCGTCCGCCCAGGTCAAGATGCTTAATTATTCCTGCCGGCGATAGATCGTAGCCGTAGATGATGTTGGTATCACATCGTAGTAGGTTTCGCACCTCACAGCTCCCGTCTGGTCGGTAAAGCGTAGCGGTAACTTCTACCGGTTGTGGATATCCGATAGCGTATGCCAGGCGTGTCATCACAGCTTCTGGCCTAAATTTGATGATGCCGGTGTCCTGGGCGAAGTCACTTCGATAGTAGGCTAGGCAGCGAATCGCCAAGTGCCGCGCCATATACGCGCCGCTCCGGTCGACTTTGGTGAAGTCTTTGCCGCTGAAAGCTCCGCCGCCGATCGGCACTCGCGGGCCGTAGTTATCGATGGCCAGCTTGCGGCCGGTTAGTCCAGTGTCGGCATCGAAGCCGCCAATGCTCCAATCGCCGGCCGGGTTAATCAGCACCGACAGGGTATCTGCTGCAGCGACGTCATAGTCAAGCAGCACAGTCGACAGCCACTTCTCGATGATGTTTTTGATCTCGTCTCGGCTCATGCCGCACCAGCTGGCGACGATTGTTTCAAGGTCGCCATTGTGATCGAGCGTCACCTGCGTCTTGCCATCTTGCAGTTGGCTGCGGCCAGCTCTCAGATGGCTGCTTAAGCTTCGCGCCAAGCAGACCTCGAGCGGCATCAGCTCTTTGGTCTCGGCGGTTGCGTAGCCAACCATCACACCTTGATCGCCCGCGCCGTTGTTGTCAACGCCGTTTGCAATCTCGGGGCTTTGCTCGACAATGTTCACGATGATTTTGGTTTTTTCGTTCGCGATTGTTCTGCGAGCGATATCCTCGTAGTCGACTTCGGCTTTGGTGGTCACCTCACCAGCAATCACCAGCAAGTCGTGACCGCCTAACGTCTCAACCGCCACTCGTGATTTTGGGTCTTGGCGCAGGCAAGCGTCGAGAATCGCGTCGCTTATCCGGTCGCATATTTTGTCCGGGTGGCCCGGCGCCACCCATTCTGCTGTCACTCTCATGCTAGCCCAGTACCTTTCTTAGCAGGACAAATCCGTTACGTTTGACTTCTTTGACCTGATAGCCAGCTGGCACTGCCGGCTCGGCCTTGTGCTTCAATCCCTTTTTCGCCGAGAAGAAGTAAATCGTGTGCTTCTGCTTATTTCGCAGCGTAGTGACGTGGCTGTACAGGTAGTACGTCACGCCTCGGCTGCTTGTGTATTCAAATGGTTTTGCTTCCATCTTCAGTCTCCATTGTGATTATGTTATTTTACCTCTGGTGTCGCCGCTTCCCAATCGTCCTCGCGATTAATAAAGCGAGCGTAGCGCTTACGCACCACATCGACATATCGCTCGTCAAGTTCCATCGTTCGACAAATCCTACCAGTTTGTTCGCAAGCAATAAGAGTTGAACCCCCCCCCAGCGAATAAATCGAGCACCGTCTCGCCGGCTCGGCTCGAGTTCAGAATCGCTTTGGCAGGCAGCTTCACCGGCTTGCTTGTCGGGTGTTCATAGCCCATGACGTTTTCGCGGCCAATCTTCCAGACGGAGGTGTCGTCCTCCTCTTCTTCGGTCAGCAGTGACTTCGCCCAGTTCAGCAGCTCTGCGTCGCTTGGCTTAAATTCCCAATGCGTATACTGCTTGCGGTCGCCATAAAACTGGACCGATTTTCCGTCGGGGACAGCGTAGAGGATCGGCTCGTGCTTCCAGCGGTAGTTGCCCCACCCCATACTTGCGACCGGCTTCACCCAGATAATCTGACAGCGTACGCCGTAGTCGTTTTCGTTCAGGGCATTTTCAAATTCGCGGTGCGTTCGGCTGGCGTAGCAAACGTACGCCGGCGCAGTTGGCTTTGAGGCGAACTTCATTGTGGAGAATACCGCTTCCAGAAACTCCTGGAATTTCGCGTCGTCCATGTGGTCATTTTTAATCGTGTTACTGGTGTTCTTTCCCCGTCCAGCGTAATTAACGTTGTACGGGGGATCGGTGAATACCATCACCGCTTTTTCGCCGGCCATCAGCTTCTCCACATCAGCCTCGCTGGTTGAGTCGCCGCACATAATTCGGTGCTGGCCCAGCTGATAAACCGCTCCGCGCTTTGACTGGTAGGTCTCCTCTATCTCGGGAACTTCGTCCTCGAAGACTTCCGGATCTTCAGGTATGTCGCCGATGATTTCAGCGATGGTCTTGACCGACTGATCTTCCGGGATTGTCAGTTCGCCGAGCGTTTCAATGTCGATGTCGAGTTCTTGCGCTAAGTCGGCCAGCTTGTCTTCTTCGTAGTAGCCATACGCCATATTGTCGCGCATCGCCCACTCGAACGCCAGTTTCGGGTCGTCTGTGTCGAGGATCGACACCCACACGTCCGTCACCGCCAGTTTCGCAAAGGCTCGCATTCGCATGTTCCCGCCGACGACGATTCCGCTGCGGGTTACCATGACCGGCTTGATTTGGCCGTCTGGCGTGATAGCTCGAGCTTTTTCGATATCGCGGATTAGCTGATTGAGCTTCGCCGGCTTGATGTCTCGCGGGTTCTTGTCCCACGGGGTCAGGTCAGCGAACTTCGCGTAGGTGCGGCCGTCTTTGAGCCGAGTTTTAATCATCGGCTTTGCCTGTGGTTACTTTTTTTGATCGGCGACGGCTGATCCGCCCCCCCCTAGCGCCAGCGATTCGCGCCAGCTGCGGGTTGGCCGCAAAGCCTCCGGTGTTTCCGTTCCTACCGCCGATTCGTCCGATCTCGCGATAAAAGTTCGGATTATTTTGTAGGTTTTTAGCCGCAGCCTTTTTGCCGCCGGCTACAGTTCCAGCCATTGTGGTAGCTCCTTTCGTTTAGTTTGTTGTGCTTATCATTATAACGCTTGCTACCCCATATTTCAAGCCCTCTACTTGGGATTCTTGAAAATAAACAGCCGGCTTGATATTTTATTTTTTCGGCGGCCGTCTCTGTTCCATAGTCGAGTTTTCCACAAGTTATCCACAGGTTTTCCACAGGCTTAATTTGACGTGGGGGGGGTGGTGAGTTATCATTGTGGCATGTCGCCGAGCATTGTAGGCTCGCAAATCTCTAACGGGGGCGACGGTAAGGATATTAAAAAGCAAAAACCCAGAGCTGCTACTCTGGTTATGTTCTTGCTGTCTGAAAGACGGTAAGGATATTACTCTTTAATTGTAGCATGCCAGGGGTAGAAAGGCAATACTTTTTATGGGTACTGTACAGAAAACAGTGACGGAAAAAGAAACAGCTACAGATCTTAAATCAAGACTTGACAAATATAAAAAAAGGAATAGAATACAGTACACTGTAGACGATTCTGGCAGGAGGATCTTCGCTTCGCCAGTCGAGGCTCGTATGTTTGCTGATACGCTAGATGAGCGGGTCACCGACCCGAAGTTCTTGCCATTTTACTGCAATGCGATACGGCGGCTGGGTCGCGATAAGGTCGCCTGCGCTCAATCGATGGCTTTAGCTCCAGGCGTGAAAAACCCGGAGCGCATGTTCTCGTGGTTGCTTAAAAATGAATTAGAGGCGGTCAAGTGAGCCGCGCTGACGCTGACGCTCGCGCCCACGAGATGGAAAGCCGCGGCGTTAATATGTCGTGGTACTGGCGCGCTCGGGCCAAACGGCAAGATGAAGAGCCAGAGGAGCTGAATCCGGACGATGGCGCTTCCGGCGGCCGGTGCGGCTACATAACCATGTACTTTATCGAATATCACCAGGAATCAACCATCGATTGCTACGCTCACATTTTTACGGTCAAAACGGCTAACGGCGAAAAGCACCGGCTGGCCCAGCGCCGCCGCACGAAAAAGACGGGGGATTCTGTTTACTGGTGTTCGGCTTGCGGCCGCGTTTTCAAAACCTGGGAGGAGATTCATGGCCACCTCAAGTTTTTCACAACCCCATAAAAATGTCGAATAATCTTCGTGAAAAGTGTTGACTT
>ERZ772960.488-NODE-488-length-35943-cov-10.320191_pt1 | contig 35943 bp, 39 predicted proteins | sample MGYA00580678_ERZ772960 | MGnify/ENA primary metagenome ERZ772960 (study PRJEB29015, sample SAMEA2737930) | human oral metagenome | biome: human oral; feature: human-associated habitat; material: dental | place: China | collected 2059 ... | reverse complement strand
TTTATCGAGGAGGCATCCGCAAGCTCAAAAAAGACTGCCCCACCTATATCGAAATGGGGGAAATAAAGGCTGAATGGGCTGGAAAAATCGGCAAATATATGCAGCCGTCTGAAAATAAATCGCCAAGCTTTTGCTTTTTTATGAAGGAGCTTGAGGAGCGTCTGCGATCCGCATGATATTCTTTAGGAATCGCTGATAAAATGAAGTCCGTCAGATTGGCGCAGCTTTTTTCGTCCGAACTAGGGGCAAACCGGACGCATAGCAAAAGCTATGTGGAGGATTTGTTGACACAGGCAGGGCGAAAAGAATACACCAAGATGAGGGGCTGAATTTATCAGTGCTTAAGTGTATGAAGAAGTATGCGATATTATATAATAAGGGTGTGTAGCACGTTTGAGAGAGATCAGGGAGGGTCTAAACACCATGGAAAATGCAAACAAGAAGGTCTTTTTTATTGCTGAGATTGGCATCAATCACAACGGTGATATGAAGATCTGCAAGCAGCTCATCGACGTTGCTGTCGACGCCGGCTGCGATGCGGTGAAGTTCCAGAAACGCACGGTGGATAAGGTCTATACGGCTGAATATCTTGCAAGCCCGCGCGAGAGCCCTTGGGGAACGACGCAGCGCGAGCAGAAGGAAGGCCTTGAGTTCGATCTTGCGGACTATCAGGAGATCGACCGTTACTGCAAGGAAAAGAATATCGAGTGGTTTGCATCAGTCTGGGATGTGGATTCTCAGATTTTTTTGCGTCAATTTGAACTCAAATACAATAAAGTCGCCTCTGCGATGCTCGGAGATATGGAGCTGCTCGAGGAAATGGCGAGTGAGGGGCGTTATACGTTCATTTCGACCGGCATGAGTACATGGGAGGAAGTGGATGCTGCGGTTGCGGTATTCCGTCGTCACGGATGCCCGTTCGAGCTGCTGCACTGCAACAGCACCTACCCAATGGCGGTGGAGGATGCGAATCTCCTGCTGATTCCTGAGATTCGTGCACGCTACAATGTGCCGACGGGCTTTAGTAGTCATGAAACCGGCTATGTCGCAACCCTGGGCGCAGTCGCTGTCGGAGCCACGTCCATTGAGCGTCACATTACGCTGGATGTGAATATGTATGGCTCGGATCAAAAGGCATCAATTGAGCCGGAACCGCTGAAGGCGCTCGTGCGCGATATCCGACTGATGGAGTCCGCGCTCGGCACGGGAAAGAAGACCCTGAGCCCCGCAGAGATGGCAGTACGCAAGAAGCTCAGAGGGTAAGCGTGAAAAAAATCAAATACATCTTTGCAGATATGGACGGCGTCGTGACAGACGGCACCGTCCGTATTGATGAGAATGGCAGAGAGAGCAAGGCAATCTGTTTTCGTGATCTGGATGCCATCGGCATTGCCCGCAGAGCAGGGCTTGAGTTCGCCTTTGTAACCGGCGAGGATACGCCTATCGCGCACTATATGGCAAAGCGTTTCGGGGTGGAGACGGCGGTCTTTGGTGCAAAGGATAAGCAAGCCGCAGTCGAGGGACTGCTTGTGCGGTTGGGACTGACGGCAGAAGAGATCTGCTATATCGGAGACTCTGCACGCGATGTGCCGGCGATTGAGCTGGCCGGTGTCGGTGCAACCGTACAGGATGGAGTTCATGCTGCGCGAAAGGCAGCGGACATAGTCACGGAGTGCCGCGGTGGGACGGGTGCATTGCTTGAACTTGTCGAAGTGTTATTGGAGAGAGAATGACCATGAAGCTATCTGACTACGTCATGGAGTTTTTGGCAAAGAAGGGCATTCAGTATGTCTTCATGCTGCCGGGCGGCGGCTGCATGCACCTCGTCGATTCACTTGGACGGTGTGACGACCTGACATACGTTGCCTGTTTGCATGAGCAGGCGGCCTCCATTGCAGCTGAGAGCTACGCGCAGAATTCAAATGAAATCGGTGCTGTTCTTGTCACAACAGGCCCCGGCGGTACGAACACCGTGACAGGGCTTGCCGCAGCATGGATTGACTCGACCCCTGTGCTCTTTCTCTCGGGACAGGTGAAGCGCAGTGACCGCATCGGGGAGAGTGGCGTGCGACAGATGGGCTCACAGGAAGTGGACATCGTCCCCATTGTAACACCGCTTACGAAGTTCGCCGTCACTGTGATGGAGCCGACGGAGATCCGCTATGTCCTCGAAAAGGCATATCATCTCGCCATGAACGGACGCCGTGGTCCCGTGTGGATCGACATTCCCCTTGATGTGCAGGCAGCAGAGATCGATCCCGAAAAGCTGCGTGCCTACGAGCCGGAGTCAGAGACTGCGGATGCGCCCAAGGCTGCCATCGACAAGATTCGAGAGCTTCTTTCGGCGGCAAAGCGCCCCGTCCTCCTCGTCGGCAACGGCGTAAAGGCTGCGGGGGCGGAGACGGCGCTGCAAGAGCTGCGCGAGAAGACGGGCGTACCGACCCTCCTCACGTGGAAGACCATTGATCTGCTGGATTTTGACGATCCGTTGTACTTCGGTACGCCGGGTGGCATGGGGCATCGCTATGCGAACTTCGTGTTGCAGAATGCGGATCTGCTCGTGGTGCTCGGCAGCCGTCTCGACAGCAGCCTGACGGCATGGAATCACGCGAATTTTGCGCCGTGTGCGAAGAAAATCATCATCGATATCGACCCCGCTGAGACGGATAAACTGGATATGGACATCGCCGTACGCATCGACGGCGACCTCGCCGAGGTGCTTCCGCTCCTCGCGCAGGAGAGCTATGAGATGAGCGCGGAGCTGCCTGCATGGCAGACATACTGCACGCGGATGAAGAAGAAATATCCGATCATTACAGACGAGATGCGCGCAGAGCTTGACTATGTCGATGCCCATGTATTCGTGGATGAGCTTTCGCGTCAGCTGACAGCAGATGATGTCATCGTCCCGGAGAGCTCCGGCGGCGCAGGGGAGATTACCTATCAGGCATTGCGTGTCAAATATGGGCAGAAGGTGAAGAACGCTGCAGGACTCGGCTCCATGGGATTTGGCGTGCCCTATGCCATGGGAGCGTGTCTCGCGAATGGGAAACGCCGTACCGTGCTTATTGATGGGGATGGCGCGTTCCAGCTCAACATACAGGAGCTTGCGACCATTGCACAGTGGAAACTGCCGATCAAGATGTTCCTCTGGATGAACGGCGGCTATGCCAGCATCATGGGGACGCAGCGCAACTTCTTCGAGGGCAATTACGTTGCCGCAGACCGTGAAAGCGGTCTGGCGATTCCGGACATCGGAGCTGTGGCTGAGGCGTATGGATTCCGCGTCTTCCATATGGAACACGCGAAGGATTTGCAACGTGTCATGGCAGAGACGCTTGCCGCAGGCGGCCCTGCAATTTGCCTTGTGCGCGTTTCTCCGCTTGCAACAGCAAGCCCCCGGACGAAGGCGGTTCAGCTTCCGAACGGCTCGATGATGTCGAAGCCGCTCGAGGACATGTGGCCCTTCCTGCCGGCAGAGGAGATTGCAGAGAATATGATAGGAGCATCTCCCAATGAACTATGAGGAGAGAGTCCGCCGCATCATCTCGCGCGAGCGGGACAATAAGGTGTCGGAGGCAGCCCGCTTTCTGGAGAAGATACAGGAAAAGCCGAAACTCTGCCTCTGGGGTCTTGGCAGTCACGGGCATAATTGGTATTCATATCTGAAGTCTCTCGGCATCCATGCGGACTGTGTGTATGATGCCTCGCCTGAGACTCTTGCAGCATGGCACGGAAAGGAGGAGCGCCTTGCGCCCCCTCCGCCCGGACGTGCGCGCACAGAGTATCTGGCGGACATGACGGTTCTCGTGACCATGCGCAATGCCCGTCCGCTCATGGATGCACTGCGTGCGGACGGCTTTTACGATGTCTATGCGCCGACGGTCAACTTCTTTTCCTTCGATGCGAGTCTGCGTTATGCGGGAAATCCTGCAAAGCTGCAGGAGATGGAGCGCGAGGTCTGCAATCTCCTTCGTCTGTGCGGCGATGATGCATCGCGGGAGATCGTCTGTCAGACCGTCGAAAAGTATTTCGATGAAGCACATGTGCAGATCGACTGCATCCCAAATCAATATTTCGTACAGCCCCTTGTCCCGCTCACGGACGAGGAGTGCTTTGTTGATGTGGGCGCATTTGACGGCGATACGATCGAGGCCTTTTTGCAGGCTGTGGATGGGAAGTATCGCCACATTCATGCATTTGAAATGTCAAAGCGGAATTTTGCCCGCCTTTCGCGCAAAATACAGGAGGATCCGCGCTGTGATACAGATCGCATCTCGCTCTATCCTTACGGTGCCTCAGATCAGGACGGCACAGCCCGTTACCATGAAAACAACACGAGCACCGTATTCAGTGCGGACGGAACGGAGACAGCAGCGTTTCGGCGTTTGGACGATGTGCTGCGCGGACAGACCGTCACCTTCATTAAAATGGATATTGAGGGCGCAGAACCCTTGACGCTGCGCGGGGCGGAGCAGATCATCCGCATGCAGACGCCAAAACTTGCGATCTGCACCTATCATAAGGCAGAACATCTGTGGGAGATCCCTGCGATGATCCTGCAGCTCAACCCTGCCTATAAAATTTACTTCAGACATCACGACAAGGATGAGATGGAGACCGTTTGCTATGCGGTCTCGTAGGAGAATAAAGGATTATGGAAAGAACTGAGTATCAAAAGAGAACGGAGCACGATAAGCGCGAAAAACTGCGTAAAATCAAGCCGAAGGTTGTTGCAAAATTCGAGAAGTACGAGGAACTGCACGCGCGTGGGCAGTATACGCCGATCATTGAGTTTACCTATGATTACCGCTGCAATATGAGCTGCCCGCACTGCAGCAACCTTTGTTTTTCCCCGAAGGAGCGGAGCCTTACCCCGGAGGTGATCGGGCACGTGGCAGATCAGGCTGATGCCATGGGGCTTGCCCAGATGGGGATCTCCGGCGGAGAGCCGCTGATGTTCCCCGATCTGGAGGATGTTGTCAAGGCGATTGGTCCGGATCGGTTTCATCTCTTCATCAGCACAAACGGTGCTCTGCTGAGCGAGAAAAAGGCTAAGTGGCTGAGGTCCATCGGCATTGATAAAGTAAAGATCAGCCTCGACTGCATTGACGAGGACGGACCGTCGTTCCACGACAAGGGTCAGACGAGCGCAGCGCTGCGCGCACTCAAGAATGCCGTGGCTGCAGATCTGCAGCCTGTGGCACAGACCGTATTTACCCACCAGAACTGCCGCACGCCGGAGACGGAGCGCATGGCAGCATACTGTCAGGAGAACGACATTCAGGTAGACATCATGCTGGGCAAGGCGATCGGACGCTGGGAGGGGCATGAGGAAATCTTGGTCGATGGTTCTGACTTGCAATATATACGGAAACTGCACGAGAAGTATCCCGTGCTGCATCTTGATACCTTCCCGACCTACCATGAGAAGCAGGGATCCTGCGGCGCTGTCAAAAAGATCCTCGAGGTGACGAAATACGGGGATGTCATGCCCTGCGTCTTCATCCACATTGCAATCGGCAATGTCTTTGACGATACGCTTGCTGAGATTATGGAGCGCGGTCTGTCGATCCGCCATTTCCGACAGGACAGTCCGATCTGTCTCTCGGGTGTCGACCGCCGTTTCATCAAGAACCATATGTCGAAATTCTACGGGAAGAAACTTCCGATCAGCTATAAAGAAGCCTTTTCGGAAGAAGATTTCGTCAAGGATGATAAATGATGGAGATCGTTCGCTATACAGAGCTGAAAAATACAAAGCGGCATGACCTTCGCGATGTCATCCCGCTCGCAAAGCCCTATACCCTTTTGATCGAGCCGAGCAGCTCCTGCAACTTCCGCTGTCGCATGTGCTTTCAAAGTGCGGCGCAGGAGAAATTCAAGGACAAGCGGCAGACGATGGACATGGGGCTCTTTCGCCGCGTTATCGCGCAGGCAAAGGCGTGGGAGGGCGAGCGATTCAAGGTGCTGAAGCTCTGTATCTACGGCGAGCCGTTCACGAACCCGCACTTTACGGAGATGCTCGCCGAGGCACATACGGCGGATATTGCTGACCGCATCGAGACAACGAGCAATGCGTCGCTCCTGACGGAGGATATCTGTCGCGGACTCGTGCGCGGCGGTCTTGACTATCTGCGTGTGTCAATTTACTCTGCGATCCCGGAGAAGCACCTTGAGATTACAGATTCCAATGTGCCCATGCAGCGCGTTCACGACAACCTCCGCATGCTCCAGCGCGTGAAGCGGGAGATGGGCAGTGAGCGGCCGTTCATTGCGTGCAAGATGCTGAACACCTTCGACGAGGAAGAAAACCAGATATTCCGCGATGCCTATGCCGACGTGGCCGATGAGATCTATATCGACGAGCCGCACAGCTGGGTGGAGATTGAGGGCGAGCAGTTTATCGATCGCCTTTACGGCGATGACATTGGCAAGGTGCAGCGGCAGATGACGGGGCGTGCGGTGTGTCCCATGCCATTTACCACGCTTGCCGTACGCTCGGATGGGGCGGTATCACCCTGCTGTAACGACTGGTACGGCGGCACGAACCTCAGCAATGTGCAGGACGAGTCGCTCGCAGACATCTGGAACGGATGGAAACTCTACGATTTTCAGGTCATGCAGCTTGAGAAGCGCAACCGCGAGAACATCAGCTGCCGCGGCTGCTCGGTCTACAAGAGCGCGCATTATACGCGGGATGATATTGACGATGTGCCGGTTGCGCAGCTGCGCCGACCAATCGGGGAGGAAATGCACGGATGAACGAGAGGACACTGGTCTACGGCCTTGGCAAAGAGTATCAGGAGCATCGGGAATGGGTCGCGACGCACTTTCATGTGACGGGATACTGTGACCAGGATGTGACGCGTATGCCGCCGGAGGCTGCCGTTTGCAAGGATGATCTGAAGGAGCGCCTTGCAGAGTTTGATCTGGTGCTCGTTACGGCTGACCCCGTCAGCATTGTCGCGGATCTGTTGGAGGAGTTCCATGTTCCGCTGGAAAAGATTCGCGTGCTTTATTATGAGCTTGCGAAGCAGGTGCCGCCGCTGCGCACATTCTACGGTGAGAATGCCGAGGATGCCGTGCTTATGCTGCTCTGCCGGGAGCTGGGACTCTCCTTTGAGGGGCTTTCCTATTTGGAGATCGGGACGAACGACCCCGTACGCTTCAATAACACGTACAATCTCTACCGGCTCGGCGCACGCGGACTCCTTGTTGACCCGCTTCCCGCGGTGGGGGAGCTCATTCGGATGTCGCGTTCCGAGGATCGCTTCCTGCACGCGGCGGTTTCGGCAGAGGGAGACGGCGCGCAGAAGCTGTTCTTTGCGAGCAAAAGCTCCACGGTCAGCAGCCTTTCGTATGAGCATCACAAGGCATGGGACGGTGTTTCGCACAACGAAGTGCGTGAGATTCCGGTCGATGTGTTCGGCATCAATACGATCCTTGAGCGGATGGAGGAGACTCCTGACCTCCTGCTTGTCGATGCGGAGGGGGAGGATGAAAAGATCCTGACCGCGCTCGACTACACGCGCTTTTGCCCGAAGGTCATCATGGTCGAGATGGATCATCTGGACAGCTCGCGTGCACATATGATGCAGTTTATGAAAGACCACGGATATATCGAATATACGACCATTAAGTACAATACGATCTTTATTGCAACGCATCTGTGGGATGCAGTGGTCTAGGGGCATACGATGGGAAATCAGAAAGAGACGGCTGTCCGGTTGCTGAGTGAAAACTTCACGGCGGTGATGGAGGCGCGCAGCGCATGGCGTGCTGCAGTACAGCAGATGTTCCGGGATGGCGAGCCGGTCTATCTCTGGGGCACGGGACAGATGGGACAGTGGGCTGCCCATCTCGTGCGCGATATGGGCGGACAGCTTGCGGCTTTTGTTGACAACAATGCCGCCCGCTGGGGAACGGAGATGGAGGGCGTTTCCTGCATCTCTCCGGAGCAGCTGAGGGAGGCTGCAGATCCCCTTGTCGTCATCGGTGTCGGCATGAGTGGAGCTGCTGTTGCAGCGCAGCTTGCGGACATGAACATTCGGCGTGTGCTGGATATGCCGGATTTCTATTTGAACAGTCTGTTTGATGACCTTCGTTCTGTCAACCCCGCAGATGTTGCTGCACGTGTAGAAAGGTGTTTTGACCTTCTCGCGGATGAGCGTTCGAGAGATGTCCTGCTCGCAAAGCTCGAGGGCTTCTTTAAGTTTGAGCCGGGCTTCGGCAACCAGAAATATTATGAGGATGTATGTCAGGGCGATCAGTATTTTCAGGATGATATCATTCGCTTTGCAGAGGAGTCCGTCCTCGTGGACTGCGGGGCATATACGGGCGATACGATGGAGGATTTCCTGCGGCGCGGCTATCCGTTCCGGAAATATATTGCCTATGAACTCACGCGGCAGAACTACAGTGTGTTGCAGGAAAACATGAAGAATGTACGCGAGGGGGGGGCAGGTGTCCTTGTTGCACATAACTGCGGCGTGGGCGAGAGAAATGAGCAGATTTACTATGATGATGTTGTTTCGGCATCGTCAATCGCGACGAGCGGTACGCGCGGGGAGATTGTCCGTATGGACGATCATCTGCAGGGAGAGGATGTCAGCTTTATCAAGATGGACATCGAGGGGGCGGAGCGGGCTGCGCTGCGCGGTGCAGAGCAGCTGATTCGCCACTGCCGTCCCGATCTTGCGATCTGTGTCTATCATTCAATCTCTGATCTCTTCGAGATACCGCTCTACATCCATTCGATTGTACCGGAGTATCGTCTGTATCTCAGACATCATACGCCTGTATTCTGCGAAACGGTCTGCTATGCTGTGATCTGATTTGCCGTGGGAGGGGTCTACGTTGCATTGTCGTATATGTGCACAGGAAATGGGGGGAGACCCCCTGCTTGAATACCGTAATATGCCGAAATCGGCGCAGTTCTTCCCCGCTCCCGAGGAAGCAGAGACGGAGCAGGGCGTGGATCTGCGCCTTTTCGTATGCCCGTACTGCGGCATGATGCAGCTGGACGGGGCGCCTGTCCCCTACTATCGCGAGGTGATTCGCGCGACGCGCGTCTCTCCTGAGATGCGTGCGTTCCGCGTGCAGCAGTTCCGCGACTGGATCGCGCGCTATCATCTGGAGGGCAAGCGGATCATTGAGATCGGCTGCGGCGGCGGCGAATTCCTCTCCATGATGGAGGAGGCGGGCGCGGATGTGCAGGGCATCGAGTACAGCGAGACGCTTGTGCGGCAGGCAGAGGCGGAGGGGCTGCGCGTATACCGTCAGTTCCTCGAGGAGGGGGCGGAGGAGATCCCCGGTGCGCCCTACGATGCGTTCTACATCCTGAGCTTTCTTGAGCACAACCCCGACCCTTGCGCCTATCTGCGCAGGATCGCGCGGAATCTGACGGATGATGCCGTGGGCATTGTCGAGGTGCCGGATGTCGATATGGTGCTGCGCGAGCATCTCTACTCGGAGTTCATACAGGATCACCTGCTTTACTTCACCGAGGATACCTTGCGGCGAACGCTCGAGCACTGCGGGTTCGAGGTGCTCGCGTGCAGCTCCATCTGGCACGGCTATGTACTGTCTGCCGAGGTGCGAAAGAGGCGCGCGCCGGATGTCCGTGGATTCCTTGCACAGCAGGATCGTGTGACGAAGAGTGTGGATGCATTTCTCTCCGAAATGGAGGGGCGCGGTCTTCGGACGGCGGTCTGGGGAGCGGGACACGCGGCGCTTGCCGATCTCTCGCTGCTCGGGATGGCGGGGCGCATCGACGTGGTGCTCGACTCGGCAGACTTCAAACAGAACAAGCTCACGCCTGCAACGCATATTCCGATTGTTGCGCCCTCTGTGCTACGTGAGGGGAAGATCGGCGCTGTGCTCGTCATGGCGGGGAGCTACTCCTCGGAGATTGCAGGCATGCTTGAGGAGCAGTATCCGCAGATCGTGCGTGCCGTCTTGGAACATGACGGCGTGCGGAGGGCATGATGGAGCGTGTGATTGTTACAGGTGCGGCTGGATTTCTGGGATGGAATCTCGTTGATTTTCTTCTTGCACATGATTTTCTTGTCGATGCCATTGTGCGTCCGAACTCTCCGAGCAATGCGCGGCTTGCGGAGCATCCGCATCTGCACGTCATTCCCCTTGCAATGGAGGAGATCTCGCGTCTGCCTGAACAGATCGCTGCGCCGTGTGACTATGCGGTGCATCTGGCGTGGGATTCGCGACGTACGGATTTTGCAGCACAGCGCGCAAGCCTTTCCTCCACATTGGATTTTGTGGAGGCACTTGGCGTGATCGGCTGCCGTCGCTTTCTCGGCATCGGCTCACAGGCGGAGTACGGCGTGACGAACGAGATCATGGAGGAGATACTTCTGCCGCAGCCAGTCACCCCCTATGGGGCTGCGAAGGTCGCGGCACTTCATCTGACGCGTCTGCGTGCGCAGCAGCTCGGTATCGACTGGGTCTGGGGACGCGTGTTCAGCGTCTACGGAGACTATGAGCCGGAGACAACGCTCCTCTCCTATCTCGCTCGTATGTTGCGCAGTGGACAGATGCCGCAGATGACAGCTGGAACGCAGCTCTGGGACTATCTCCATGCAGAGGATGCAGCGGCGGCGATGACGGCGCTCCTCCTGCGCGGCAGGGCGGGCGAGGTCTATAATATTGCGCACGGCGATGTGCGCCCTCTGCGCTCCTTCACCGAGGAACTGCGCAGCGCGCTCGCGCCTGACCTGCAGATCGCCTACGGTGTGTCCGAGCGTCCGCCCACGTCTATGCGCCCCTCTGTGGAAAAGATACAGGCTGATACGGAATGGCGGGCAAAGGTGAGTTTTGTCGAGGGGGTGAAAAAAATAGGGAATATATAGAACGCCTCATGAGATTTTGATGAGTGCGTATTGTTTTTGGTGGAGAATATTGCTATACTGAAGATAAAGGAGTGGTATCAGTGCAAGAGTCAATGAAAGTCAAGCTGGAAATTATGGCAACGAAGGATGATATGAAGGCGACTGCGGCAGATACTGTGATCTTTGAAGAATCAAATGGTTATATTATCATGGCTTTTTTACAAACCTACTCCCCCAGTAAAGATGAGGCGGGGGAATATAGTCGCAAGGCACAGGTTGTTTCGCGTGTCGCTTTGTCATGGGATCAATTTGTTGAGATGATTCCACGTATGGCTGGTTACGCGCAGGAAACACAAGAGCAAGCAGAAAAGCATCACGCGTCTGCATTGGAGACGATGAGTAGTATTTCAAAAAAGGACAAGCAGTAAAATGGCGAACGAGGAGATTGAGATCCGTTGGAGAGCGGTAGATCCTCAACAGAATGAAGTCGTTCTTAAATCTGATACATATCAATTTCATATATTAGATGACCATGATGAAAAAGACAGTGCACAACGGAGTGCTATTGAAAAACAAGCAAAGATTACAATCGAGAAACCTTATCTGATTTTGCAATCCCAGCAAAATGAAACACGCTCAGAATATATAAACCTGAGCATCATTCCTGACGAGGACAAGCTGAAATTGCGATGCTTGACTGTGATCGTAGATACGAGTACCGACCCCTATGAAGTTGTTACATGGATTCCTCAGAATAAATTAAAGACAAATTTTTTGAAAGAGGAGGTCATTTATGATGGAAAAAATAACAGCCCATCCTGTGAATAAATATGATGAACGTCATGATGTCCTCCATATGTTTCTAGGAAGTTCCTATAATTCCTTCGGAGATGAGGAACTTCCGGGGATCTATGTCAATCGAGATGAGGATAGTAATAAAATTGTGGGGTTTACCATTTTAGATTATTCCAAGCGAAGAGCTTCTGCGAAAAAAAATTATCCACAATTTGATTTCCCCAGTCTTAAAAAATAGTGTCGCAACTGGCTGCTTAATATCAGGAGGCAGAAATGCCTCCTTTTGTATTTAGGAATCACTGATAACAATTCATAATATAATAGTATTAAGATAACAGGAGAGAGGCGTTGAGTGGATGAACCTTAATTTCTACAACGGCAAGCGCGTGCTCCTCACAGGCCATACGGGCTTTAAGGGGATGTGGCTTTCGCTTCTCCTCCTCCAAGCAGGGGCGGAGGTGACGGGCTATGCGCTCGATGTGCCGACGGAGGGCGGTCGGGAGGCACTGGAACGACTCGGCATTTTGAAGGAGCTGCGTGATGTGCGCGGTGATGTGCAGGATTTTGCGGCACTAAACCGTGTTTTTGATGCGGCACAGCCTGATGTTGTCTTTCACCTCGCGGCACAGCCGATTGTGCGCGAGAGCTACCGTCAGCCCGTCGATACATTTGCGGCAAATGTGATGGGCACGGTCAACCTGCTCGAATGTGTTCGCATGTCGGACACGGTTCAGTCCGCGCTCGTGGTGACGACGGACAAGGTCTATGAAAATAAAGAGTGGGCGTGGGGATATCGCGAGAACGAGCCGCTCATGGGTTACGATCCGTATTCGGCGAGCAAGAGCTGCGCGGAGCTTGCGGTCTACAGCTATCGGCAGAGTTTCTTCGCGGACGGCGGTGTGCGCCTTTCGACGGCGCGCGCGGGCAATGTGATCGGCGGCGGAGACTTTGCGCCCGACCGCATCATCCCCGACTGTATCCGCGCTGCAGTGCGCGGCGCGGTTATCGACATCCGCAATCCACACTCGACGCGCCCCTATCAGCATGTTTTGGAGCCCCTTTCGGTCTATCTCACGATTGCAGCGCAGCAGACGGAGAATCCCCGTCTTGTCGGCGCGTGGAACGTTGGACCCGACGATGCGGACTGCGTGACAACGGGCGCGCTTGCCAATATTTTCTGCCGTGCATGGGGCGCGGGCGCGCGTTGGCAGACGCACGCGGACGGCGGCCCGCACGAGGCACATTTCCTGAAGCTCGACTGCTCGAAGCTCAAGGCGGAGCTCGGTTGGCAGCCGCGCTGGCATATCCGTGAGGCAGTGGAGAAGACGGTGGAATGGGCAAAGGCGTGGGAAGCGGGCGCGGATATGCGTGCGGTGACAGAGCAGCAGATCGATGCGTTCTTTGCGTAGGCTGGAATTCTGTGTGATATGAGGGAGAGCAAGCGAATGACTGAGCAGGAAATGCGTGGGGAGATCCTTGCGCTTGTGCGGGAATACTGCGAAAAATACCATACGCCGAAGGCGGACTTCACGCCGGGGGATCGGCTGCCCTATGCGGCGCGTGTCTACGATCACGAGGAGATGGAGAATCTCGTTTCGAGCGCACTCGAGTTCTGGCTGACGGCAGGGCATTATACGGATGAGTTCGAGCGCGGTCTTGCCGCATATCTGGGAGTAAAGCACTGCTCACTCGTCAACTCGGGTTCGTCGGCGAATCTGCTCGCCTTTATGGCGCTCACCTCGCCACTCCTCGGAGAGCGAACCATTCGGCGCGGGGACGAGGTCATCACGGTGGCGGCGGGCTTCCCGACGACGGTTGCGCCGATCATCCAGTACGGAGCGATCCCCGTCTTTGTGGATGTGACGCTTCCGACGTATAACGTCGATGTGAGCCTCCTTGAGGGGGCACTCTCTGCGCGGACAAAGGCGGTCATGATCGCGCATACGCTCGGCAATCCGTTCGATCTTGCGGCGGTCAAGGCGTTCTGTGACAGGCACAATCTCTGGCTCGTCGAGGACAACTGCGACGCGCTCGGCTCGCAGTATACGCTGAATGGCGAGAAGCGCTATACGGGGACGATTGGCGACATCGGTACGTCGAGCTTCTATCCGCCGCATCATATGACGATGGGCGAGGGCGGCGCAGTCTATACAAATAATGCCCTGCTGCACCGCATTGTGCGCTCCCTGCGGGATTGGGGGCGCGACTGCATCTGTGCATCAGGGCAGGACAATCTCTGTGGACATCGCTTTGATCGGCAGGACGGGGAACTGCCGCGCGGCTACGATCACAAATACGTCTATTCGCATTTCGGTTACAATCTGAAGGTGACGGATATGCAGGCAGCGGTCGGCGTTGCACAGCTGAAGAAGTTGCCGTCCTTCGTCGAGCGGCGCCGTCACAACTTCGCGCGTCTGCGCGCAGCGCTTGCGGATATGGAGGAGTTCTTCATCCTGCCCGAGGCGACGGAGCACGCACATCCGAGCTGGTTCGGTTTTCTCCTGACTTGCCGCAAAGGGATCGACCGCACGAAGATTGTGCGCTATATCGAGGAGCACGGCATTCAGACGCGCATGCTCTTCGCGGGCAATCTGACGAAGCATCCCTGCTTTGATGAGATACGGCGTTCGGGGGAGGGCTATCGCATTGCGGGGACACTCGATACGACCGACCGCATTATGAACGACACGTTCTGGCTCGGGGTCTATCCCGGGCTGACGGATGAGAAGATCGCCTATATGGCGGAAAGCGTACGGCGTGCTGTCAGAGACTGACTGTGTATTCTAGGATAGAGAGCGAGAGACAAGGAGTTATGGAAACGAAACGCATGGACGGCAAACCGGTCAACGGGGCAAGGAGACTGCTGCGGGAGGTGATTCCCCTCCCCTCGCCGTATTCGATCACGGTGTTCCCCATCTACGCCTGTAATTTTAAATGCCGTTACTGCATGCAGTCCCTCCCGCCGGAGGAGCGGCGCAACACCTGTACAGAGACCCTGATGACGATGGAAATCTACCGGAAATTCGTCGATGAACTGGCAGAGATGGGCGGATCCAAGGCATTCCACTTCGCGGGCTACGGAGAGCCTCTGCTACACCCTAATATCGTTGAGATGGTGCGCTATGCGAAAGAGAAGCGCGTCGCAGAAACGGTTGATATTGTCACGAACGGCGTGCTGCTCACGAAGAAAATGATTCATGGGCTTGTCGATGCGGGGCTTGATCACATGCGCATCTCCCTGCAGGGACTTAATGCTGCACGCTATGAGGAGATGTGCGAGGCCAAGATCGACTTTGAGAAATTTCTCCAGACGCTTCAGTATCTCCATGAGCACAAAGGGCAGATCAGGCTTTACCTCAAGATCATTGATGCGGAGCTGGAGGGGCATACGGAGGAGGAGTTTGTGGAGATGTTCGGCAAATTCGCCGACGAAATTGCCGTAGAGCATCTCATTCCTCTCGCAGAGAAGATTGACTACGGGAAGGAATTTCAGAGAGACGATTTCGATGTAACGATGGGCGGATTGACCGTCAAACCTGCGGAGGTCTGTCCGCAGCCCTTCTACTACATGATGGTGAACCCTGACGGAGATATACTTCCTTGCTGCATGTCAGAGCGTCCGATCATTTTGGGCAATATAAAACAAGATAAATTGATAAGAATCTGGAGCGGGAGGGTGCGCCGCATGTTTTTGAAAAATCAGCTGGCGAAGAAAAAGGACATGTATCCCGTCTGCAGGAGCTGCACTTACTATCGCTATGGCCTCTGGCCCGAGGACAATATCGACGATGCGGCTGAGGAACTGCTTGTACGCTGCTTTGCCGACTGAACGCACGCGGGAAGACCGCGGAGGCTGCGGCAGATCGGATCAGGGAATCGCTGATAAAATGAAGTCCGTCAGATTGGCGCAGATTTTTTCGTCCGGACTAGGAGGCAAACCGGACGCATAGCAAAGGCTATGTGGAGGATTTGCCGACGAAGTACGGGCAAAAAAGATACGCTAAGATGGCGGTGCTGAATTTATCAGTGCTTCCTCAGGATTAGGAGAGCATATCAATGGAAACGAAACGCATGGATGGCAAGCCGATCAACGGCACACGGAGACTGCTGCGGGATACGATCCCCCTGTCTGCTCCGTACTCGATTACGATATTTCCGATCTACGCCTGCAATTTTAAATGCCGCTACTGCATCCAGGCGCTACCCCCGGAGGAGCGGCGCGGCACGTGCACAGAGACCCTGATGACGATGGAGATCTATCGGAAATTCGTCGATGAACTGACGGAGATGGGCGGAACGAACGCCTTTCACTTCGCCGGATACGGCGAACCGCTGCTCCATCCAGATATCATTGAGATGGTGCGCTATGCCAAGGAGAAGGGCGTCGCAGGGGCGGTTGATCTTGTCACGAACGGTGTGCTGCTCACGGAGAAGATGATTCACGGTCTTGTCGATGCGAGGCTGGATCGGCTGCGGATTTCCCTGCAGGGGCTCGACGCTGCACGCTATGAGGAGATGTGTGATGCAAAGATCGACTTCGAGAAGTTTTTGGAGACGCTTGCATATCTCTATGAACATCGGGGATCGATGAAGGTCTACCTGAAAATCCTAGACGTAGAGCTCAAGGGGCACAGTGAGGAAGAATTCATTCGGATGTTCGGCGCCTATGCCGATGAGATCGCAGTCGAGCATCTGGTTCCGATTGCAACGGAGATTGACTACGCGAAGGAATTCCAGCAGGAGAGCTTCGATTCAACCATGGGCGGCGTTGCCGTGCAAGAGGCGGAGATCTGCCCACAGGCATTTTACTTCCTGCAGATCAATCCCGACGGGGATCTTCTGCCTTGTTGCATGTCGGAGAAGCCGATCGTGGCAGGGAATATCCTGCGCCGGCATCTGCGTGATATCTGGGAAGGGCCGATTCTGCAGGAGTTTCGCAGGAAGCAGCTGCAAAGGAGGAAGCACGAATATCCTGTCTGCAAAAAGTGCACGCAGTACCGTTATGGCCTCTGGCCGGAGGATTGCATTGATGATGCTGCGGAAGAGCTGCTGCAGCGATGTTTCGGTGCCTAGGGAATCGCTGATAAAATAGACCCTCAGATTGGTGCAGAATTTTTGTCCTGCCAAGGAAACAAACCGGACGCATAGCAAAGGCTATGTGGAGGATTTGTTGACACAGGCAGGGCGAAAAGGATGCGCCAAGATGATTGGGCTGAATTTATCAGTGCTTCCCCAGGAACATCTGCCGGGAGAGAACTGCGGCTGTATGCCGTGTATGGGAGTGATGACGGGTTGAATCAGGGACAGGTCAGGGAGCTCCTCGCGCTATCTGCCGAGGGGATGGACTATATTGCCGGAATGGCCGAGAGAGGGGCACTCGATGATGCCTCGGTAGAGATTTTGAAGCAGCTGCGGGAGATTGCGGTTCACATCGAGACAGAGACGAGAGCAGCAGAGGGCATACATCGCCAAATCTGTCTCTATGCCCGGAATATACAGGCATCCATTGACGATCTCAGCGCCCAACCTGAGCTCTACGAGCGAATCATTCGCATGGAGATCCGCCCCTTCGTTCTGGAGATGAAGAGGCTGTGGGAGCTTTGCACAGAGGTTCTCCCGTCGGAGGAAAAGCGGGCATTGTACCGCGCTGATGTCATGGAGCGGGTCAAGGCGCTGCACGATGCGCCGCCGAAGGTGTGGCGATATGATGTCTCCATTGTTTTGCTGGCATACAACAAGCTCGAGTATACGATGCGTGCCTTGGAGAGCATCCTCGCATATACGGACTTTTCCAAGGGGAATATTGAGCTGATCCTGCTCAACAATGGCTCGGATGACGGGACGCGTGCCTATTTTGAGAGCATCCCGCATGCAAAGGTCATGAATCTGCGCCATAATATCCTTGGGACATATGCGTACACGCATATTCTGGAGGGGAAGTACTTCGTCGGCTTCTCCAACGATGTCGTCGCAACGCCGCACTGGTTGGAGCATTTGCTCGCGTGCATGGAGTCCGATGCCCGCATCGGTACGGCTGTTCCGACCTGCAACGAGGGGAGTATATCCAATGGGCAGGGGATTCCCGTGCCTTATACGAACACCTTCGAGGGCATGGCGGAGATGCAGCGCTTTGCCGCTGCGCACAACCAACTAAACCCTGCGCTCTGGGAGGAGCACAGCCAGCTGATGCCCTTCCTCCATATTGTGCGCTGCGATCTGGTGCGCTTTTGTGCTGCCGATCCTGTCTTCACACGGGCTGAATTCGTGGATGATGACCTCTCGACACTCCTGCGCCGCAGTGGATGGCGGCAGATCCTCCTGAAGGATACGTTCGTGCACCACTTCGGCAGCGTGACACTTGGCGAGGGACGCCGCAAGGTGGCGGGAAATGCACTCGATGAGATGCGGCGTGTCTACTATAAAAAGTGGGGCATGGATGCGTGGGATGGGCGCGGCGGCTTCCCCGGTGCCGAAGTCATGGAGCAGTGGCACACACCTTCTGCCAATGAGAGCGTGCTCGTATTGGAGCCGCGCTTTGGCGATTTCGCCTGCGAACTTTTCAATAGCTATCGACGTGGCGGATTTGTCCCGCATATGACAGCCGCAGTCTTTGATGAACGCTATCTGCCGGACACGGGCTATCTCTTTGATGAAACATTGACGGCGACGCGGGTAGAAGAGGTCGCCGCACAAAGTGAGGGTGGATATAATATCATCTCAGCGGGCTGTTATCTGGATGAGCTTCCTCTTAAGGATGTGATTGCTGATCTGGAGCGCCTCTATGCACTCCTTGCACCGGGCGGGATGCTGCTGCTGCCCGTGCGCAATGCGGGCAGTGCCTATGAATTGGATTATATCCTGCACAAAGGCCTGCGGGATGTGTATGTGCTTGAGAATGAAGTTCGGAGTTATGTCAGTATTCCCTATCGACAGCTTTTGAATGCACTTCATACACATGCTTTTCTGCATCAGCTAAAAACTTACTCCGTGATATTCCGTAGCGATCTTCCGTTAACGGAACGGATGAAGCCTCTGCTTCGCTCCAATGAGCATTTGCCGATTGATGTGGAGGAGAGCTTGTCCGTTCGGATGTTCTTTCTTGGGATATTCAGAGATGCAAAATGAGCTCTATAGCTGATGAAACAGGGGGGATGTTCATGACGGAGTTGGAATATCTGTCACGTGTGCGGCAGATACGTGAATGGATCTCGTGCGGCACACGGGAAGATCTTCAGCGAGCCGAGACGGGATTGTCGGAGCTGCGCAGCATCTACCCAAAGCGTCTCCCCTACATTGCAGCAGAGGTTGCCTTGATGCTTGTCAAGGGGGAGCCCTTGGCGTATTGCCGCAATGTGATCGACTACGTGGTGCAGGAGTTCTGTCCGCAGGAGGGGCTGTCCGACCTCTTTGCACTCAAAGCCGGTACGTTTCCGGAAGGATCACCTGAGCAACGGCAGCTCGCGTTGCTGTCCGAATTCTATCAGACCGGGATTTTGCCGCAAAAGGCGTTTGCCCTGCTCGGTGAAATGAAGGCGTCTTTTGCTGCGGGAGGGTCACTGGAGGATCTGCGTGCGCTTGCAGACCAATACTATGCGGTGCGCAATACGCTCTTTTCCTCTGTGCTGATGATGGCGTACTGCAAACAGACAGGCCGGCTGGAGGAATATGAGAACTATCTCATCCGGGATGCAGGGCAGCCCTATTCACATCCTGCCCTTAGCGGGGCTTTTGGATATCTGGTACGGATGTTTACCGACGGCGGTTCTTATACCTTCCTGTTGATTGAGGATGCAGGGGCGGGTGCGGACGGGGATATGGAAGTGCTTGCCCATGCACTGCGCTTGTTGGGGCAAAATGTCATCCTCCTGCGTGAGCGCAATGACGTGCAGTCTGACCAAGATGAGAAAAGCTATGCCCTATCCTGTGTGCAGGAGGCACGTACCGTACAGGATCGCATTGAACTTGTCGTGGGAAAATGCCGTGCGGCTTCCGGCGAGCTCGTAGATGCGACACCGACCGTCGTTCGGCTGCTTTCGCGCAGCATCACGCAGCAGGCACCGCTGATCGTCTTTGCCCGTGATGGACGCATGGGCGAACTTCACGCACGAACAGCGCTGGCAGGCAGTATTCAGCGACTGTCTCCCTGTCTGCCGCCACAGTTCTCCTATGGGCTTTCGGCTGCGTGGACGGGAGATTATCTGACGTACATCTCCTATCTATACGGTGAATCTGCAGAGGAGCTGCTCGCGGCTCCTCCCTCCTGCGATTTTTCGATTGTCATTCCTGTGCGAAACGCGGCAGAGACGTTGCGCCATACTTTGAAGACCTGCCTCTCCGTGAATTACGGGGGAAGCTATGAGATCGTCGTGAGTGATAATTCGGACGAGGGCTGTAATGCCGTGCGCGACCTCTGTGAGGAACTGCGGGATCCTCGTATTTGCTATTATAGAACCCCCACATCTCTTTATATGGATAAAAGCTTTGAGTTCGCGTTCCTTCATGCGCGGGGTGCCTTTATCTTTGCCATCGGAGCGGACGATGCCGTCTATCCGTGGGCACTCAGCTGTCTGCGGCAGGCACTCATGGATCACCCGAATGAGCCCTTGTTCACGTGGCGGAGGGGCTTCTATACATGGCCGCAATTTTTGCCGCATGGGCGCAGTGTTTTGAGGGTTCCGCTGTACGAGGCAGAGGGCTCAGCGCCCTATGAGCAGTTTGGAATGTATTCGCATTATGATGATATTATGTCTCATATCGATGACGTTTTTTACAACCTGCCGCTCCTATATATTAACTCGGGTTTTCGGCGCGATTATTTGAAAACGATTCTGCAAAAGACGGGCAGGCTGCTTGATGGACCCGCTCAGGATGCCTATATGGCTGCGGTCAGCCTCCTCCTGAACGATCATGTCGTACATATTCAATGCCCTCTTTGTGTTGCCGGGATGTCGGGAGGATCCATAGGCGCAGGTACAATGCTTTTTGATACGACTGTTATGGGGGCATCCCTTGTAGGGCTGGGTGAAAAACGAGCAGATGAACCCGCCAGTACCTATGTGTTGCGCGAGGCGGAATACAGAGTACCGCATGTTGATACAGCAGACAAAGACGGACTTTATATGAGCCTGGCACGCCTGCAGGAGATGGGTGTCATTGATGCAGATCTGTTCAGGGATGATTATTTTGATTATTTTACGGAGCATATATCCGTGACCGACATACGGATGGAGCGCTTTTACGGGGGGCTGCTCTATGCCGCATCGCTGTGCGGTGCAGAACAATATGGCAAGAGTCTGGCATCCTATCAAAACATCTGTGCGAACCCGCGTAAGGACATGGCTCCGGAAATGGAAATTTTCAGTGACTATAAAAAGGGATATTCCGTGAAGCAGGAAGAACTTACATTGGATGCGCGGCGCTTTGACTGCCAAAACATTGTCGACGCCGTCGATCTTTCTGCGCGGATTCTAAATCTTTGAGAGATGTCTGCATGAAAAAGGGGCTGTTGCATGAGCGCCCCTTTCGGCTCACTGCGTTCGCCACTTCCCCCGTTGCGACGGGGGAAGCTAATATGCCATAACGAAAAGCCTCCCCCGTGCGACACGGGGGAGGGGGACCGCAAAGCGGTGGTAGGGGCGCCTTGAGCGCTAACACGAACAGGGGCTGTTGTACGGAGTCAAAACAACTTCGTGCAACAGCCCCTTTTTCATGGCGTTTTCCTCCGTGGTCGGATGGTGATGAGAAAGGCGGTGGCGTAGGCGGTGATGGGGATCGCGCAGAGGAGGCCGATGCTGCCGATGAGGGAGCGGACGACCTCGGTGGCGATCATGTTGAGGTTCATGATGTGCAGGAGGGAAATGCCCTCCTGTGCGGAGATGAGCAGGATGAGGGGGAGCGCGCCGCCGATGTAGGCGAGGACGAGGGTGTTCGCCATCGTGCCCATGACATCGCGCCCGACGTTCAGCCCCGAGGTGACGAGTGTCTGAAACTTCGTCTTCGGTGCGAGCAGCTTCATCTCGTACTGTGCGGAGGCAATCGATACCGCTACGTCCATAACTGCGCCGAGCGCACCGAGGACGATGCCCGAAAAGAGGAGCTCGCGGAAGTCCACGTCCTTCAGATAGAGTGCCTTGAGCATGCCCGCCTGCTCCTCGGAGACGCCCGTGAGATAGGTGAAGTGGATGGCGAGGACGGCGAGGAGTCCCGCGACGAGGATGCCGCCGATGGTGCCGATGATGGCGCCTGCGGATTTCACATTGCGTCCGTTCACGATGAGTTGGGTCGCGAGTGTGATGACGGCACCGATGAGGATCGTCCAGAGGATGATGTGGGAGGGCGCAAAGAGGATGAACGCAATGAGTCCCTTTGCGATGAGGAGGACGGCGAAGAGGAGGACGAGGAGCGCCTTGAGTCCTGTCATGCCGCCGAAGAGGATGAGGAGCGCGGCGAAGCCGACGAGGAGGAGCAGCATGGCGGGCAAACGGTCGTAGTCGACAATGGCATAGCTGCCGTTCTCGTCGCGCACGATGATATTGTCGCCCTCCTGCGGATGGATGTCGAAGGCGGGATTGTTCAGTGTGCGATGTGTGATTGTCGTCTCCGTGCCCGCAGCCTCCCCCGAGTCGATGCGAATCTGCACTTCGTACTGCACGGCACCGGGGGCAAATGCCTTGATCTCGTTCTCAACCTGTGTGACGTGAAGAATCTCCGCCTTGTAGGTCGGCGGATCGCCGTTCTCTCCTGCGGGCAGATGAAAAAGCCCGTAGAGGAGGGCGGCAAGGGCGATACATACGGCGAGAAAACGCGCAAAGTGTTGGGGATGGATTTTCATAAGATACTCCCTTATAGAATGTTATGATGATTGGAGCTATCATACATAATGATAATGATATTTACATGAGTATGATGTCAATAGTTATTCCTGATTATCTCGAAACTATTGACATATCTCTTATTCTCACATATACTGAGAATACCAGATGATTCCGGAAAGAACGGCGGTGGATGTTCGTTCTGACGGCGCAGGAATTGTCATCACCGTAGGAATTTTTCAAAGCTGCCATGCGGCGGCTTTTCTTTTCCAAGCGGCGATCACTCGGTTCTGAGGCAAGGCGCCACAATGCAAACAGCCCGTTTGGGCAATATGTAAAGAGGAGGAATTATCATGTTCTCGAAGACAGATTTTTGGATTGGCCTTGCGGTCGGTGCGGTGGCAGGTATCTTTGGTTACCGCTTCATGCAGGAGCGCACGCAGCAGCTTGCGGCTCTTGAGGCCGGGCAGACGGAGCTCTCGTTGGCGGAGCTTCAGCGTCAGAAGGAGGAGCTCGAGGATCTGATTGCGGCACAGTCTGCACAGACGGCTGAGTAGTAAGATCTGTATGGGGGGGGCTGCTGCGCGGGAACGCGCGCAGCCCTTTTTTGAAAAGGAGAGGAAGCGGTCTTCCTATGAATATTTTCGATACGATCAAGAATGCGATTCCACAGTCGGCGATGGATGTCTTCGTCCGTACGACGGATATTGCATCCTATATGCCGGGGCGTGTGCGCCTCTACAGCAGGCAGCTTGTGAACAATGCTGCGCTCGAGGCCGAGGTGCAGGCACATCTTGGAACGCTTGCAGAGATTGAGCGTGTGGAGACGAATATTGAGACGGGCTCGATTCTCATCACATACGAGCCGGAGCGTCTGCGTGCGAATGCCCAGCTGCGCCGTGTGGAGGACTATATGCGCACGCATGCGAGGAGGCGGGCAATATGAACTATGTCTCGGGGCTGATGCTGGGCGCGTCACTGGTGAATATGTTGCGGCAGTCGATGGGCGGGACGGGGGGTGTTGTCTCCTCTGCCCCCGGCATGGGCGGTGGGCGCGGGCGCGCGCAGGGCGGCGGAGCATCCGGATTTTCCTCTGCCGCCGGCGGGCTTGCCCTCGGGGGAGCGGCACTCACGGGGCTGCTTGGCGGCGGACGCGTGGGGGGCGGTGCATCCTTTCTGCCGACGAGTCTCCTCGGCGGTGGCCGTGCGGGCAGTATGTCCCCGCTGACTGGCCTGCTCGGTATGGCGGGACGCTCAGGGGGCGGGCTGCTGCCGTCAGGCAGGAGCGGCCGCAAGGGCAACGAGGTCTCTGCAGATGTGGCGTCGGAGTCGGCTCTCGCGTCGGCACAACGGAAGGACTCCTCGGAGCCGCCCTTTGCCTGCGTGCATGCCTCGGCGGGACGACGCCGCTATCGGACGCCGTATCTGACACCGGAGTTTGCGCAGGTGCTCGAAGAGTGCCTTGTGCGTCTGCCGTTTGTGATGCGGGTGCGGGCAAACGCGGTTTCGGGCAGCATTTTGCTCACATACGAGCCGGAGGATGAGGCGCATATCCTTGTGCTCGCGGAGGGGCTGGAGGAGATCTTTTCCAAGGGGCGTACGGCTCCGCCTCCCGCGACGCTTGCGCAGAGTGTGCGCCGCTCGGTGCACGATTTCAGCGGATGGATTCAGCGGCATACGGGCGGCGCACTCGATCTGAGCTCGGTGGTCGCGGGCGTATTCGTCCTGCGCGGCATTCGCCAACTTGTGCTCACGAATAACACGCCGTCGGGATCGCAGATGCTCTGGTGGGCTCTGACGCTGATGAGAGGATGGAAGGTATGAAGCTCGTACATACGCGCATTCGTCTGAATGGTGCGCTGCCGCGTGAAGATGCGCTGCGCCTTGCGGCGCGTTTGCGCCGCTTCCCTGCGGTGGCAGCGGCATCCGTGCGTGATGCGCACGTGGATCTCTGGCACGAGGGCGCGATTCCTGCGGCACGTATCCTTGCTGCAGCGGAGCGTGCCGTGCGCGATGCGGCGGAGCGGACGGTGACGCCGAAGGAGCAGCTTGCGGAGTTCCGCCGCGACGCCGTGATCTCCCTGGCGAGTTTTGCGGCGATGGAGCTCCTCAGGCGCGGTGCGCCCGAGCTCTTTGCCTCGGTGAAGGTGCTGCGCTCCCTGCTCGTCCTTGGGATTTCGCGCAAATTCATCAAGTCCGGACTGGGCGGACTGATCAAGGATCGCCAGCCGAATGCGGACACGCTGACGACGACGGCGGTCATTGCCTCGGTGCTCGCGGGCAAACCCGAGTCAAGTCTCATGCTCCTCGCGCTCAGCAACGGCGCGGAGATGCTGACGAGCTATGCGGCGGAGAAGGCGCGCACACACATCTCGGGGCTGCTCTCGCTCGGGCAGCGCGATGTCTGGCTCGTCGAGGAGACCCCTGACGGCGAGATCGAGCGCAAGGTGCCCGTGGAGGAGGTGCGCCCCGGGGACACGATTGCCGTACACGCAGGGGAGAAGATCGTGGTCGACGGGCGCGTCCTGCGCGGTGATGCGGCGGTGACACAGGCGTCGATCACGGGCGAATCCGCGCCCGCAATGAAGCACGAGGGCGCACCCGTCTATGCGGGCAGCGTGGTTGAGGCGGGCGAACTCGTGGTCAGGGTGGAGAAGGTGGGCGGCGACACCTCGCTCGCGCACATTGTCCACCTCGTCGAGGAGGCGCAGACGCGCCGCGCGCCCGTGCAGAATTTCGCCGATCAGATGGCGAACTATCTCGTGCCCGTGTCCTTCCTCGGGGCGGCGATTGTCTACGGTGCGACGCGCGACTGGGGGCGCGTGCTGAACCTGCTCTTTATCGACTTCTCCTGCGGGCTGAAGCTCTCTACGGCGACGGCAATGTCGGCGTCGATTGCGGCGGCTGCAAAGCGCGGCATTCTCGTCAAGGGCGGCAACTATGTGGAGGCGCTCGCGCGCACGGATACGGTTGTGCTCGATAAGACGGGGACGCTGACGGTCGGTGTGCCGGAGATCACGTTCATCCGCACGGCGGCGGGCGTGGAGGAAAAAGAGGTCATCCTGCTCGCAGCGTCGGCGGAGGAGCACTCCGTTCATCCGCTCGCGGTGGCGATTCAGAAATATGTGGAGGAGCAGGCGTGGAAGACCCCGCAGCACCGCTCGTCCAAGACGATTGTTGCACGCGGAATGTATGCAGAGGTGCCGGATTTCGAGGGCTTTGCAGGCGGCGTTGTGCGCGTTGGCAGCCGCCGCTTTTTGCAGGAGAACGGCATTGTGGACGCGGAGGGTCTCATTGCGTCGGTAAAGGGGAAGAATCTCCTCTATGTGGCGCGTGATGAGAAGCTGATCGGTGTCATCGGCATCGAGGATCCGATTCGCCCGCAGATGAAAAAGACGCTGAACCGACTGCGTCGCTGCGGTGTGGATGAGATCGTCATGCTGACGGGTGATGCGAAGGCGGTCGCTGCGGATGTCGCGCGCGAGATGGATGTGGACTCCTATCATGCGGAGATCCTGCCCGAGGACAAGTCGTACTACGTCAACCAGCTGCGTCAGCGCGGTACGGTCATGATGGTCGGCGACGGCATCAACGATGCGCCCGCGCTTGCGTTTGCGGACGTGGGCGTATCCCTCGGCGGACGGCAGACGGATATTGCGGCGGAGTCCTCGGCGGTGACGATTCACTCGGAGGATCCGACGCGCCTCGTGGAGGCGCTGCGCCTCGGACAGCGGACGATGCACCTCGTGCACCAAAACTTCAAGGCGACGCTGCTCGTCAATTCGTCGGCGATGCTGCTCGGCGCACTCGGCGCGATCAGCCCGCTCGCGGCGGCGGCGATCCACAACACGGCGACGCTCGCGGTGGTGCTGAACAGCTGCCGTATCCTGACGCCGGAGGGCGGACTCTTCGCGCGTCGCGCGCAGGTATAGTATACGCCTATCCTGTGTATTGATTTTTCCTGAATCCTGTTGTAAAATACGAGAGGAAACAGAGTCGGATCATCGACATATCCGATCCGCTATTCGAGAGGAGAGATTTATCAATGGCAGGAAAGATGAAGAACTGCTCAAGCTGCGGGAAGGTATTCGTTTCGATGAACGGCGCCCGTATCTGTATGGATTGCCGAGAGAAAGAGGAGAAGTGGGAGCGCGAGATCGTTGAGTTCGTGCGCGACCATCCGAAGAGCACGATTGCTGAGATCGTGGAGGCGACGGGCGTACAGGAGCCCGTGATCCGCCGCATGATCCGTGAGGGACACTTCGTCTCCACGGGGATCGAACTCTACTATCCGTGCGAGAAATGCGGCTCGCCCATCGATAAGGGGCAGTACTGCGAGAAGTGTCAGAAGGAGATGCGCGAGGAGTTGACTGCCGCGATTGCAAAGAAGAGCGGAGCGGGCGGAAAGAAAGATACTTCTGTAAATCGTCGGGGCTATGTGACGCTCGATACATAAAGCAAATTTCTGCATTTACTGATTGATAAACAAGAGACGCGTGCTTGGGAAAATCTTCTTAAGTACGCGTCTTTTTTTTTCGATAAAGAATGTGAAAGGACTCCGACCTTTTTTCGGGGTCAATAAATAGGTGGTGAAGAATATGTTGATCAGCAATCATGCAGTTGCGGCGGTGAGCCGCCTTTATGCGGGCAGTGCACCCGCAGGATCGCGTCGCGTGGATGCGGCGGGAAGTGTGCAGCGTCCCGATGCGCTCGAGCTCTCGGGTCAGGCGCAGAGCTTCGGCGAGATTCTGCAAAAGCTGCGCGGCATGGATGATGTTCGCTCTGAGCGCGTGGATGCGCTTCGGGCGCATGCGGCGGACGGCAGCTATGCACCTGCATCCTTGGACATTGCGGCGAAGATGCTCGCGATGCGCTACTAAAGAGGCATATATATGTGGAACAGGTTCACGGCGACGCTGGAGCAGCTCCATGCGCAGTATGAGAAGATCTGCGCGCTCCAGGAAAGGAAGCGGGGGGTACTTGTTGCGCTCGACATGGCGGCTCTTGAGAAGCTGACCGCCGAGGAAGATTTCCTCGCAAAGGCGGTGCAGACGCTCGAAAAAGAGCGGCTCGCGCAGCTCGCCCGGATCGCGCAGGAGACGCCGGGCGTGACCCCCGAGACAACGATGGAGGAGCTGGCTCTGCTCGCCCCGACCGATGAGGTTCATCGCTCCGTCCTGGGGGCGAGCCGAAAGCTCAGTCTCCTTGTCAGAGAGGTGCAGGAACGCAGCGAGGCAAACGCTTTCCTCATGGAGGGGCTGCTCATCGCGGTGAATCGGCAGCTCGGCAAGATCGGCGGCGCGGTCGTCGACCCCGTCTACGGGAGCGGCGGCGGTGAGCAGGTGCGCCATCTGAAGAAAAATCTGGACTATAAGGCGTGAACGGCGATGACGAATGAGACGCGCGAGGCGCTCGTCCTCCTGAAGGAGCAGCTTGGTGCTGCTGCGGAGGCGGCGCTTCGCTTTGCCCTGCTGCGGGATACCCTCTCACGGAGTGCGTCGGGGAGCGGAATCGCAGAGCCGGCGGCGGCAGCGGAGCGCAGCCTGACGGAGGTGCGCGCGCTCACAGAGCGGCAGACCGCGTTTTTGACCCGGGCACGGGCGGAAAGCGTCGCAGAGATTGTCGCACGCGAGCCAAACCTGCACGAACGCATTGCTGTGGAGCGCGTTCTGCGCGCCGTCGCCGCGCGGCAGGAAGAACTGCAGGTACTTGTTCGGAGCTGTGCCGAACTCCTGCAAAAGAGTGCAGACTTTGTGAACTATCAGCTCAATGTCGCCTCCGGGACGATCGCCGATGATACCTATGGCAGGTCGCAGCCCGTGGCAGGACCCGCGCCGGGCGTGAACCGCGCGGTTGCGATGTTTGATGCGGATGTATAAATGAACGGATCAATAGGGAAAGAGTGAGGGATCTATGCGGTCAACATTTGCCGGACTCAATACAATGGTGCGGGGCATCCAGAACAATCAGCTCTCGCTCGACACGACGGGGCACAATATCACAAACGCCTCGACGGAGGGGTATTCGCGTCAGCGCGTGGACTCGGCGGCGACGAACTATCAGGAACGCCCGTCCCTCTACGGCGGTGTCTATGTCGGCGGCGGCGTGGACGTCGTCGCGCTGAACCGCGCGCGCAACATCTACGCGGACAAGCAGTACTGGTCGGAGAACTCGGCGCAGAATCTCTACAAGACGTACAAGACGAACTATGACAAGGTGCAGACGATCTTCAACGACGCAAAGAAGAGCGGTGTCCTGAACGCCATGCAGCAGTTCTACTCATCCTGGGTCAACCTATCCGACTATGCGAGCGACGCCGCCTCACGTACGGCGGTCATTACGAAGGGCAACAATCTCGTCGACCGCATCAAGACGTGCGCCAAGCAGCTGCAATCCCAGATCGCGGCACAGTATGACGAGATCGGCATCCAGCTGGGTAAGCTCAATAATCTCACGAAGGAGATCGCAGAGCTCAACAAGAATATCATGCTCTCGGAGACGAACGGCGGCAAGGCAAACGACTTGCGCGACCAACGTGACCTCCTTGTCGACAAGCTCTCCGAGATCACGAATGTCAACGTATACGAGGAGGCGAACGGGCAGTATACGGTCGTCTCGAACGGCATGTCGCTCGTCCAGCGCGAGAGCTCGCTGACGCTTGAACTGAGTCCGCCGATCAACAATGAGCAGTACGGCATCTCCGATTTCTCCATCCGCGTCGTGGAGGCGGGCGGCATCGGCTACGTCCCGCAGAGCGGTATCCTCAAGGCACTCTCCGACACCATCGTGCAGGACAAGGGGCATATCGACCAGTTGGCGGACATCTCCGCGACCCTGCTCACGACGTTCAACGACGTGCACAAGCAGGGCGTCGGCATCGACAAGGAGGAGACTTCTTGGCTGAACTTCTTCGGACAGAATAAGTTTAAGTCTCTGACGGGTACGACCTACGACCAGATGCAGTACACATGGCACGTCGATCCGCTGACGGATGAGCGCTATATGGAGGCGGCGGGTGCGAGCCGCACCGTCACCAAGACGGCGGGACCACCCGCTCAGACGACCGTTGCGACGTCGGTCACGGGAAGCCCGGACAGACTGAAGTCCATGCAGATCATCAACGCCCTCAAGGTCAGTGACGAGCTGACGGCACCGGGCGGACAGAATCTCGTTGCTGCGCGGCAGGTCGTGAACAAGAATACCGGTGCACGGGTCGTGCCGACACTGAGCGGTACGTCTTCAAACTTTACATACAACGACGATTGGGTCAACGGTACGGCAGACGGCACGATTGCGGTGGAGCTGAGCAAGCTCTTCAACGTCGATCAGGCAACCGCGGCGAACCCCAAGGGGTCGATGAATCCGCGCAATACGGATCGCGCCATCAGCACCGTTTCGATCAATCAGTACTACAACGGGATGATGAGCAAGCTCGGCGCAAATGCGGAGAACATCGACCGCACGCTCAAGCAGCAGGATGACCTCATGACGCAGATCACCCAGTGGCGGCAGTCCACATCGGGGGTCGACTGGAACGAGGAGCTGACGAATATGCTCAAATTCCAGACGGGCTACGGGGCGTGCTCACGCGTGCTTACATCAATGGATGAGATGCTCGACAAGCTGATCAACGGCACGGGCATGGTCGGAAGGTAAGAGGTGACATATGATCCGTATTAGCAGCAACTACATGGTGCAGCGTTACCAGAGAGATCTGAACGAGATCAACTACGAAAAGTCGAAACTCATGGAGCAGAGTGACGGCAGCAAGCTGCACCGTCCGTCCGATGACTCTGTCGGTTACTCGCGCTTCCTGCGCTACGATGTCGCCGATGGTGAGAATGACCGCTATCAGGACAGTGTCAAGGCGGGGATCTCGTGGATGAAAACGACGGAAACGGCACTTTCCAGCATGGAGGATATCCAAAAGACGTTCAAGGCGAAGACCATCCAGGCGGCGACCGATGACAAGGACGAGAAGGGCGGCGACTGGCCGGCGATCGCGCGCGAGATGAAGGCGTGCGTTGAGCAGATTGTCTCCCTCGCCAACACACAGCTTGGCGACCGCTATGTCTTTGCGGGACAGGCGGATCTGCGCCAGCCGTTCCAGATGTCCAGCCCCGCCGATCTCAAGCATCGCGGCGTGACAAAGACGCTGGACGACCGCCAGTCGGCATTCTTTTCGAATGTGGGCGATAACGACAGCGCGGACTTCCTGCATCAGATGCTCTCCCTCAACGGCGACGACGGCAATACCTACTACCTCAACACCCTGACGGGCAAGGTCTATACGAAGGAATTCGTGCAGGACGGCTATAAGGACATGATCGCCAAGGGCTACAAGACCGAGGCAGAGGCGAATGCCGCCGGCGAGACGACCACCGTCGGCAGCATTCCTGCGGCCATCAAGGGATCGACATTCATCAAGGATAATTTTAAGAATACGGGCGAGGTCACGACGGCAGGCTCCGGATGGTCGGCTGCGGTGAACGGCACAACGGTCCGATTCTCCACCGTGCGTCAGCAGATCGTCACCTACAGCGGCGACCTGCGCTACATCTCGATGGTGAAGCAGAACGGGTCGACCGAGCCGACAGCGGATACCGTCAACAAGACGGGGACGGATGTCTTCGGACGCGACCTCTTTGATGATGTGAACTCGAAGAACGATCCGCCCTCGGGCACGGCGATGCTGAACAATATGCTGACCGTTCACGCCAAGACGAATGCGTGCGACTCGCACTGGCTGAGCTCCGACGGCGTGACGCTCGCCGATGTCGCAAACCTGGTCACCCTGCAGGCACATACGGAGACAGGCGCGCGCCTGAACCTCTACACGGATTCGAAGGATGTTCTTACGAATCACAAGGAGAACATCACACGTGACATCACGGATGTCAGCGGCACCGATGTGGCGGAGCTTGCAACGAAGCTGATGCAGCAGCAGACGATCATGAGCATGTCGCTCTCGATGGGGGCGCGCATCCTGCCGCTCTCGCTCGTGGACTATCTGCGCTGACCTCTGACCGACATTTCGTAACGGGAAAATAACGGGAAAGGATGCCCCTTATGCCCATGCTCTATCTCAATACGCGCCACACCCTTCCGATGATCGGGCTGCGGGTGCAACGCAATACGCTGGACAGCAGCATCATACAGCCGCGCTACGAGCAGGAGACGCAGCAGGCGCGCGCGGGACGCGGCTTTACCCAGCCGAAGATCACAATCGACAGCTATCCGAGCCGCCACAGCTACGGCTATACGAATCATACGGACTTTGCCCGCGAGAACCTCGAGCGCGGCATGAGCGAGGTGCGAAAGGGGACATCGAAGCATACGCAGATGGCGTGGGCGCTCGCCGAGGATGGACCCAAGGTGGGACGGCAGGTCGGCATCGAGTTCGCAAAGCGTGACATGGAGACCCGTGTCACGCGTCAGCGCACCCTCGTCGCTGCACACATTCCCGCGCCCGAGATCCATGTTGACCCGGGTGAGACGCACGGTGCGCCGACGCCCGCAAAGACAACGCCGCATTGGCACACAGAGGGAATGGCGCGGCTGAGCTTCAACCGTGGCAGCGTTGAGACCTACTTGCAGCAGAAGGGCGATATTCACAGCTGGGTCAGCGAGGGGAAATATGATATCTATGCGTAACAGGAGTCATTGATGAAGAAGATTATGACGAGCCGCTTCGGCGAGATTGAGGTGGAGGAAGAATCCATCATCCATTTTGCGGCGGGCATTCCCGCCTTCGAGGAGGAACGGGAGTTCATCATCATCCCGTATGAGGAGGACAGCCCCTATGTGTTCCTACAGTCGGTCAGGACGCCGGAACTTGCTTTCCTTATGACGATGCCGCTCACGTTCTTTCCGGACTACGAGTTCACGATTGACGATGATGTGGAAAAGGAACTCGGCTTTACATCACCCGAGGAGGTGCTGATCTACACGATCCTCACGCTCTCGGGCAAGGAGATCCGCGATCTGACAGCAAATCTCATGGCACCCATCGTCATCAATGCCGCGACGCGTCGGGCAAAGCAGGTCGTCCTTGACCGCAGTCCCTACACGACGAAGCATCGCCTGTTTCCCGCAGAGAAGGAGGCACGGTAATGCTCGTACTCACGCGCAAACCCAGGCAGCAAATCATGATCGGCGATAATATCGTCGTCAACATCGTGGAGGTTCAGGGCGATAATGTGCGCATCGCCATCGATGCACCGCGCAGCGTCAAGATCTACCGCGGTGAGATATATCGGGCGATTCAGGAGGAGAACCAGAAGGCTGCGGCACCACCCGCAGGATTCGATCTCAGCGCATTGCCCAAAGCAAAGTAACATCAAGGAAGAACGGAGCGCCGGATGCGCTCCCTTTGACACATGGAGGGGTGTCTTATGGTCGTAAGAAATGTTCAGGATGTTATGTTGGCGGCGGTCACCGTCAGCGGTATGAAGAATGCGGATGTGCCCGAGACAAATGCGGGCGAGACCTCTGCACAGCAGGGGAGTGCTCCTGCACAGTTGAAGCCCGTCACGGCGCATGCGCCCCTGCAGGACAAGGACAGCGAGCAGGATGAACAGGACGGCAAGGAGCAGCACGAGCCGCTTTCCGAGGAGCAAACTGCGTTCATCACGGAGCAGCTCAACGAGATTATGCGCAACATCAATGTCGATCTCCAATTCCAGTATCACAAGGAGGTTAACTTCATGTCCGTGCGCATGCTCGACAAGAAGACCGGCGAGGTGCTGCGCGAGATTCCGCCCGAGGCGATGGTGGAGCATATGATCAAGGTGCACGACTGGATCGGCGCATTCCTGGACAGAACGGCATAGGCGGGCGAAGGAGGAAATTATGGCAGGAGCAAAAGGAATCTATGGGCTCTCCGGCTCGGGACTCGACGTTGAGTCCCTGGTCAGAGTCGGAATGATCTCCGAGCAGAAGAAATACGATCGCATTTATAAAAAGGAAGTTGAAACAGAGTGGCGTAAGGAAGCGTACGCAAACGTTTATGACACGGTCAATACGTTCAAAAGTCGTATGTCGGACTACCGTCTGAGTTCCATGACGAAGCCCATGACGACGACGAGCTCGCTCGCCGACGCCGTGACGGCGACGGCGAACGCGAACGCAGGCGTGATGAGCCACAACGTCGAGGTTACGCAGGAGGCAGCGAATGCCTACCTTATGACCACGGCGGGGCAGCATGTGGGACGTGCAAATACCGGTGCTGCGTCGAGCGTCATGCTCAAGGACGTTGCGTTTGCGGGCGGCACGCGTCCTGCGGGCATGGCGGACGGAGATACGGCGCTCAGCTTCAAGATCTCGAACGGGACGGGGACGACGGAGATCAAGTTCACGGCGGAGGAGGTCTTTACGAAGAACCTCACGCTCAACGACCTCGCTCAGCGCATCAACAATGCTCGCTACACGGACTCGAGCGGAAAGAAGACCTCGCTTGACATCCGCGCGAGCTATGACTCCGTGTCCGACGGGTTTTCCATGGTTAACAGCAAGACGGGCGATTCCAACAAGATCAAGCTCTCCGTGGATACATCGACAGGTGCTGCGGGAACGGCAACGCGCAACCTTCTTTCGAATCTGAAGCTCGGTGCCGTCTCGAACGGCTCGATCGGTGCCCCCCTTGCCTTCTCGACGAGCGGTACGATCGACTCGCTTGAGGCGCAGGGCACGAATGCGACGGTCAAGATCGACGGGCGTACCTACAACAACCTGCAGGACAACAAGCTCGAAGTGAACGGTGTTACCTACACGTTCAAGAAAGCGACTCCTGTGGGGACGCCGGCAACGGTGAATATCGCACAGGATCAGGACAAGCTCGTCGAGAATGTGAAGAAATTCGTCGAGGAGTACAACGCACTGCTCGATGAGCTCAACAAGCTGTACAGCAACAAGGGGCACAAGGACTATGGCGTGCTCACAAAGTCGCAGGAAGATGGCATGACGAAGGATCAGGTCGAGAAGTGGAATGCAAAGGCAAAGGAAGGTCTGCTCTACCACGACAACTTTCTCCGCTCCATCGTCGGCGACCTGCGCGATGCGGTCATCAACCGCGTGCAGTCCGTCCCGGGTCGGTACTCGACGCTCTCGTCCATCGGAATTACGGCGAAGGATCAGACGGGGCATCTGCAGCTCGATGAAACGAAGCTCAAAAAAGCAATTGCTGCGGAACCGGACGCCGTGAACCGCCTCATCTCCTACGATGACGAGAACAACGACTACGGCAATAGCGGCGTTGCAACGCGCATCTACAACAAGATGAACGGGCGCCTCAAGGAGCTTGAGCGCCACTCGGGCGTTGCGGCGGATAAGACCGATCTCAGTGAGCTGGGGAAACTCATTCAGAACTACGAAAAGCAGATGAGCGACTTTAAGAAGCTTATGTCGTCCTTTGAGAGCAAGCTCTACAAGAAGTACAATGCGATGGAGGAAGCGATCGCGCGACTCTCCACACAGTTCAACTTCTTTAACGGACAGTGATACAGGGGGGCTTCCCATATGGTAAACAGCGCTGCGGAGGCATATAAGAAGCAGCAAATCATGACGGCAACACCCGAGGCGCTGACGCTCATGCTCTACAACGGCTGCCTCAAGTTCATCAAGGAGGGCGTTGAATTCCTTGCCGAGAAGAACTACGAGGCATCGAACATCTCCCTCCAAAAGGCGCAGAACATCATCTCGGAGTTCCGCATTACGCTCAACATGGACTACGAGATCTCCCATCAGCTCATGCCGCTCTACAACTATGCCTACGATCGTCTGGTCGAGGGGAATATGAAGAGCAGCCCCGAGATCATCCAGGAGGCGACCGATATCATGACCGAACTCCGCGATGCGTGGGCTCAGGCGATGAAGAAGGCGCGCGAGGAGAAGGGGGCGCAGGGCGTAGAGGGGAGCGGCGTCTATGCCGGATGAATACGCGGCGGCGCGCGAACTCTGGGAGAAGTACCGCATGCTCACACACGAGCTGCTGAAATTCGTCGATGCGGACGAGATCGATACCTTCATCGACCTCGTCGATCAGCGCGAGCAGATTGTCGACCTTCTGAGCGCGCTTCCTGCCGATCCCTACCGCGCGGGGGAGGAGTGGGCGGCGTTCGATGCGGATGTGCGTCCTCTCGAGATGCAGATCCAGTATAAGGCACGCGCGTGGCTGAACCGCTCGCGGCGGCAGAACGCAGCCGTGCACAGCTACGATCTCACGGGGGCGAGTCCGCTCGGCTCCAATCTCAACCGACGGTACTGACGAAGCCGTTGCACAACAATGCATCATTTGCACTTGACAAATAGCTCTAAAAAAAGTAAAATATTTCCAGTCAAATGCTTAAGTATGTCGTTCCTATAACGATATATTTTATATAAGGCGATAATAAGCAAGCGGGGCGGCTGCCATGGAAGGCTAGCTAGCAGCCATTCAGGATAGACGCGTCACTTGCCTATTATACAGCGGGCACGGATGTCCGCACATA
>ERZ772960.487-NODE-487-length-35955-cov-8.447493_pt1 | contig 35955 bp, 37 predicted proteins | sample MGYA00580678_ERZ772960 | MGnify/ENA primary metagenome ERZ772960 (study PRJEB29015, sample SAMEA2737930) | human oral metagenome | biome: human oral; feature: human-associated habitat; material: dental | place: China | collected 2059 ... | reverse complement strand
CGAGGCGGAGCGTGTCCGCCGCCTCGAGGCGGAGCGTGTCCGCCGCCTCGAGGCGTATCTAAAAATCAGCGGGCTGGACGATACAAATTTGACCGAAAAAGAAAGCCATGCCATAAAAAAATTACGTGATGGAAAAATAAAGTGGGCAAATTATAAAATTGGGGATTGGTTTGAGCAATTAAAAACGAAGTATTTAGGAAAGGGAAAACGTCAGCAGAATGTCAGCCGCATAAAAACAGCCGAATACACTCTGCCCGTCATTTGCGCCAAGCGAGGCGAAAACGGCATCATGTACTGGGGACGAGAAGCGGATTTCACTTCTTACAGCAACGTGCTTTCCGTTATTTATAACGGCGCGGTTGCCGCAGGGCTTGTCTACGCACAAAAAGAACCGGTTGGCATATATACCGATAGCTACTTGATTCAATTAAAGAATCAGACTGTCGCATTTGAGACGAATCTTTTCCTAAAAACCATTTTAGAAAAAGCAATCTATCTAACACATTCCCGTGACAACAAAGCCGTATGGAATCGTGTCAAGCAAGAGAAGGTCTGGCTGCCCTTAAACGAAAAAAATGAACCAGACTGGGCATTTATGGAAACGCTCATACGGGCAGAAAGCCGCCTCGTCATCTCCGGCATCACGGCATGGAAAGACAAGCACATCCAAAAGACCAAAGAACTCATCGACGGATAAGCCGATTCCCTATGCAAACGAAAGGAGCACGCCATGCCTGACGCAAGCAAACTCTTTCCCGCCGACCGGCGCGCCATGGAGGCGGCAGACCGCCTGCTCGCCGCCGAGGGCATACGCCGCGACCCGAACCTCGACTACCTCTGCGGCGTGCGCGCGGAGAGCGGCGCGCTGATCGCCGTCGGCGGCGCATACAAAAATACGCTCCGCTGCTTCGCCGTATCCAAGGACCATCAGGGCGAGGGGCTCATGAATACCGTCCTCACGCACCTTTTGGAGCACGAGAACGAGCAGGGCTATTTCGACGTCTACGTCTACACGAAGACATCTGCCGCCCGCTTCTTCCGCGACCTCGGCTTCTACGAGATCGCCCGCGTCGAGGACGCCTTCGTCTTTCTGGAAAACCAGCCGAAGGGATTTGCCTCCTACCTCGCGCGTCTTACGCGGGAAACGGAAGATTTTTGCGCCGCGCGCGCAGCCGCTCCATCTCCCCCATCCGCCCCCGTCGGCGCGGTTGTCCTCAATGCGAACCCCTTCACGCGCGGCCATCAGCATCTCATCGAGCAAGCGGCGCGCGCGTGCTCGCTTCTTCACCTCTTCCTCGTCAGCGAGGATGCGAGCCTCTTCCCCTTTGCCGTGCGCCGCGCGCTCGTCCGCGCGGGGACGGCGCATCTCCCGAACGTCCTGCTGCATGAGAGCGGGCCCTACATCATCAGCAGCGCGACCTTCCCGAGCTACTTCCAGAAAAACGAGGAGGACGTGAGCCGCGGCCACGCGCGCCTCGATATTGCCGTATTCCGGAAGATCGCCGCCGCGCTCTCGATCACGGAGCGCTACGTCGGCAAGGAACCCTTCAGCGCCGTCACGAATCTCTACAACGCCGTCATGCGCGCGGAGCTGCCGAAGGCGGGCATCGCCTGCCATATCATCCCGCGCCTGGAAGAAGCGGGCACGCCCGTCAGCGCCTCCCACGTCCGCGCGCTACTGCAGGCAGGGCGGATGGATGAAGTCGCGCCCCTCGTGCCGAAAACGACGCAGGACTGGCTCGAAAGCCCCGCCGCACGCCCCGTGCTCGCGCGCATCGCCGCCGCAGGCGACGTGCGCCACCACTGAGAGGAGAATCTGCCATGCTGACAGGAACGCCCGTCGCCCTCCCCGAAATGCTCGCACGCAGAGAGGCGCGCGCCGCCGAGCAAGCCGAGCTGCTTGCAAGGTGGCACGCGCCCCTTATTTCCTTCTGCCTCAATATCCCCGGTCCCGTCAAGACGACGCCGGCCCTTCGCCGCCTCTTCGACGACGGGCTGGCGCAGATCCATGCGCGCCTTGCCCGAAACGGCTATGCCATACGCGCGGAGCAGGAGCGCCACGCCGCCACGGGCGACGAGTGCCTGCTCGCCGCAGCGGGCGACGCCGCAGCCCTAAAGGAGCAGATGACATCCATCGAGGACGCGCACCCGCTCGGCCGCCTCTTCGACATCGACGTGATCGACGCGGCGGGCGAAAAACTCTCGCGTCCCGCCCCGCGCCTCTGCCTCCTCTGCGGTAGGCAGGCGCAGGACTGCGCGAGAAGCCGCCGCCACAGCGTCGAGGAACTGACCGCCCATATCGAAATGCGCCTGCGCGCCTATGAAATACAAAAGAGGTCAGCCGCCTCTAGCGACTGACCTCTGGGGAAGCCTACACCACAACATTTGACAAAGAACCGGAAAAATCTCCCCAAAAGGAAAAAAAGACAAGGTTTCATAAACCTCATCTTCTAAACATACAGTATGGTGCTCGCTGAGGGATTCGAACCCCCGACCCCCTCCATGTGACGGAGATGCTCTAGCCAACTGAGCTAAGCGAGCAGAGGAAAAAGAAACGGTTCCGCCGCCTTGACGAAACCGCAATGATCCAATGGTGGGGTTAACAAGATTCGAACTTGTGACCTCCTCGATGTCAACGAGACACTCTAACCAACTGAGCTATAACCCCATGTCATAACGACAAAATGTATTATACGGTATGCTTCCGCATCTGTCAACCACTTTTTTCGATTTTGTACCCCGCCATGCAAAAGCCCCCGCAGGCGTGCTGCGAGGGCTTTCTTAGGAAAGGGATTTATGGGAAATAGGAAATTGGGAATCTTATTTCTTGATCTTGAACGCCTTCTTGCCGGGGTACACCGCGCTCGCGCCGAGGTCTTCCTCGATGCGCAGGAGCTGGTTGTACTTCGCGACGCGCTCGGAGCGCGACGGCGCGCCTGTCTTGATCTGGTTCGTGTCGAGCGCGACGGCAAGATCTGCGATCGTCGTGTCCTCGGTCTCGCCGGAGCGATGGGAGACGATTGCCGTATAGCCGGCCTCGTGCGCCATCTTGATCGCCTCGAGCGTCTCGGAGAGCGAGCCGATCTGGTTCAGCTTGATGAGGATGGAGTTGCCGCAGCCGAGCTCGATGCCTTTCTTTAGGCGCTTCGTGTTCGTGACGAAGAGGTCGTCGCCGACGAGCTGGACCTTGCCGCCGAGCTTCGCCGTCATGCGCTGCCAGCCTTCCCAGTCCTCTTCATCGAGGCCGTCCTCGATGGAGTAGATCGGGTACTTGTCGATGAGGCTCTCCCAATGCGCGATGAGCTCGTCGGAGGTGAACTCCTTGCCCGACTTCGGCTGCTTGTAGTGGCCCTTGCCCTTCTCCTTGTCCTTCCACTCGGACGATGCCGCGTCCATTGCGAGGACGAAGTCGCGTCCCGGCTCGTAGCCTGCCGCGCGGATCGCCGCGAGGATGTGCTCGATGGTGTCCTCGTCGCTCTTGAGGTCGGGGGCAAAGCCGCCCTCGTCGCCGACTGCCGTCGTGTTGCCTTCCTTCTTGAGGAGGCTCTGGAGCGCGTGGAACACCTCGGTCGCCCAGCGCAGACCTTCGCGGAAGGTCGGCGCACCGACCGGCATGACCATGAACTCCTGCGTATCGACGGAGTTCGTCGCGTGCGCGCCGCCGTTTAGAATGTTCATCATCGGCACGGGCAGATGGTTGCCGCTGACGCCGCCGAAGAAGCGGTAGAGCGGGATGTCCTCGGCGATCGCCGCCGCCTTTGCCGCCGCGAGCGAGACGGCGAGGATGGCATTTGCGCCGAGCTTCGACTTGTCGTCCGTCCCGTCAAGCTCAAGCATGACGGCATCGACTGCGTAGCTGTCGGAGGCGTCCTCGCCGACGAGCGCCGGCGCGATGACTTCATTGATATTCTCAACGGCCTTCGAGACGCCCTTCCCGCCGTACTTCGACTTGTTGCCGTCGCGCAGCTCGAGCGCCTCGAACTCGCCTGTCGACGCGCCCGACGGCACCGCCGCACGGCCGACCGAGCCGTCTGCGAGCGTGACCTCCGCCTCGACCGTCGGGTTGCCGCGCGAGTCGATGATCTCGCGGCCGATGACCTGCATGATTTTTAAATAGTCTTTCATACCAAAAGCCTCCTCATTTGATACCGATTATCACGATATGTTTATTGTAACAAAATTGAAAGTCTTTTTCAATACTATTCATGTAATTTTACCTAGCGGCCGATGGTTTGTCTGTACCATCGGTTACGCAGGCAATTACAGCAGATGAAGTCATCCTATTCCTGATGGCAAGAAAAATTTATAAAAAAGACAAGACAACTCGCACATTTTATGGTATGATAGAGAACGTTTTAGTACATTTGTTTTTATCCAAAAGACACAGGAGGAAATCATGGAATCCTTACTTCCCGTACTCAATGCGATCGACTCCTTCATGTGGGGGCCGCCGCTCATCACGCTGCTCGTCGGCACGGGCATCTACCTGACCATCCGCCTGCACCTCTTGCAGGTATTCCGCCTGCCACTCGCGCTGCGCCTCATCTTCAAGGCGCAGAATAAGGGAGAGGGCGACGTCTCGAGCTTCAAGGCGCTCTGCGTCGCGCTCGCCGCGACGGTCGGCACGGGCAACATCGTCGGCGTCGCGACGGCGGTCAAGGTCGGCGGCCCCGGCGCGATCTTCTGGATGTGGGTCGCGGCGTTCTTCGGCATGGCGACGAAGTACGCAGAGGGCTTGCTCGCCGTCAAGTACCGCACGACGGACGAAAAGGGCGACATCGCAGGCGGCCCCATGTTCTACATAAGGAACGGCATGGGCGAGAAATGGAAGCCGCTCGCGACGTTCTTCGCATTCTCGTGCATCCTCGTCGCGTTCCTCGGCATCGGCACGTTCCCGCAGGTCAACGCAATCGTCGACAGCATGGAGCTTTCCTTCGGCTTCCCGAAGGTCGCGACGGACGTCATCCTGACCGTCTTTATCGCCGCAATCACGATTGGCGGCCTGCAGAGCATCGCAAAGGTCGCCTCGGGCGTCATTCCCTTTATGGCGCTCTTCTACATCGCGATCAGCCTCGGCCTTATCGTCATGCAGATCGACCAGGTGCCTGCGGCAATCGGGCTGATTTTTGAAAGCGCGTTCACGGGCACAGCGGCGGCAGGCGGCTTTGCCGGCTCGACGATCATGATGGCCATGCAGAACGGCATTGCGCGCGGCGTGTTCTCGAATGAGTCCGGTCTTGGCTCTGCGCCGATTGCGGCAGCGGCGGCAAAGACGAAATGGCCTGCCGAGCAGGGCCTCATCTCCATGACGGGCACGTTCATCGACACGATCATCATCTGCTCGATGACGGGGCTTGCGCTCGTCCTCACGGGCGTCTGGCAGGGCGACGCCGCAGGCGCGGCAATGACGAACAATGCGTTCGCAAGCATCTACGGAGGCGTCGGCAGCCAGCTCCTCACCGCCTCGCTCGTCCTCTTCGCCTTCACGACGATCCTCGGGTGGAACTACTACGGCGAGCGCGCCTGCATCTACCTTTTCGGCAACCGCGGCGTCCTTTCGTATCGCCTCATTTTCATCGCCCTCATCGCATCGGGCGCATTCCTGAAGCTTGAAGCGATATGGGTGCTCGCCGACATCGTCAATGGCCTCATGGCCATCCCGAACCTCATCGCGCTCATCGCGCTCTCCGGCGTCATCGTCGCGGAGACGGAGCGGTATATGAACCGAAAAAAGCGCGTAAAAGGATAACATTATAATGAAGAAAAAGGCTCGTCGCCTGCACACCCACCCCATGCGGGGAAATTTGCAGACGGGCGAGCCTTTTTAGACGCCAGCCTTCTGCTATGTCGTGTTTGCCATAAAAAGAGATTCTTCTGTATGATGTAGGCGGGAAGGGGCGGCTTTCGATTCGATGGAACCCATTGAATCAGCGTGGGCGCATTTCATTGATATGTTTGTAAAGCGTCAGGTTGTTGTTGTCGAGCGCAATGCGCAGGGCGTCTCTTCCCTTGTTGTCGCGCGCATAGAGATCGGCGCCGCGCGAGGCGAGGAAGTCCACCATATCCACCCAGCCACGGTCGACTGCCATGAGCAGCGGCGTCGTGCCGTCCGCGCGCCGGAAATTGATATCGATTCCCGCATCGACGAGGACGCGCGCCATTTCCATGAGCGCAGGTTTATCCCCGCCGTAGTAATGGTCGACAGTCGCCGTCAGGGCATTGTCCCGCCGCCCCGATGTGTCGCGGCTCGTCCCATTGATATTGACGTGCCAGTCCAGCAAGATCTGTACCATGCCGAGGCTTTCTCCCGTCGCATAGACGAGATAGCTCGTATACGAGTTGTCATAGCAATAGAAGCCATTGACGTCCGCGCCATTTTGCAGCAGGAAGCGCACCATTTCGGAATTACCCTTCCGCAAGGCGATCAGCATCGGCGTTTCGCCATTATAAGACTCGGGGAAAACACCGTTGATATACGCGCCCGATTGGAGCGCATAGTAAGCAGATCCCGTATCGCCATTCTTGACGGATAGGATAAGCAATTTGTCGCTGTCCGACATATCTTTACGCGCATTGGCTTGATTGCTGTACGCACCGGCATAGATGGGATTGGGTCGGCGCGGCGGCGCTGGCGGGGCCGGCTCGCCTCGTTCAATGGAATGGATGGCGTCGCGAAGCGCATCTGTGTCCCAGCTCGACCAGCGCGCCGCCGCCTGCGGCGAATCAAACGTCATCATCCCGCAAAATACCGTCATAGCCGCAAGCGCTGCCGATAAGCCTTTCTTTCCAACTCGCATATCCTTTTCCTCCTCTAAAATGAATTGATACAAAACTTCACTTCAATGATATAAAATTTTTCATTTCCTGTAAAGAATTTTTCCGTTTGCTTTCCACTTTCCAACCCGCTATGATAAAACACAGCAGTAAGAAAATATCGCAAAAGGAGTTCTTATGTCCGATTCTGAAATGCGCATTCTCTACGTCCTGACCGACCTTGTCGCGCCGCTCGTCGTCGGCTATTTCATCCATCAGCGCAAGTGGATTTCCGACATGATGATGAACCGCATCATAAGGTTCAACATCATCGTGATCTACACGCTTCTTTCTCTCTTAAGCTTTTGGGTGCTGCCGATTGACCGCGAGCTCGCCATCGTGCCATTCTTCGGTTTCTTTCTGATCCTCTTTCCGGGGCTCATCGGGCAGATCTTTTTCGCCCGCTCCTATCCAAATCTCCTCGACCGCGGTGCATATCTCGTCAGCGCGTTCCTGTCGAATATCGGCACGCTTGGCGGCGTCTGCGCCTTTATCCTGTACAGCGAGCAGGGATTTGCCTACTCGCAGATCATCGCGACGTGCCAGAACGTCCTGCTCGTCCTGCTCATCTTCCCGCTCTCGCAGTATTTCTACTTGAAGCATACGGGCGGCACGCGGAAGAGCTCGCCCGTGCGCGACTTCTGCAATCTCTTTTTCAGCTGGAATCAGATCTGTCTCATCGGCATGGCGGCAGGGCTGTACCTCAACCTGCACGGTATTGCGCGCCCGGCGGCGCTCACGCCGATCTTTGCCTGGCTCGTCCATATCAGCGCGTGGTTCGCTATGCTGCCCGTCGGCTACCTCATCGACTTCCGCCGCGCGCGCCCTTACCTCTTCACGACGAAGAGCCTCTACTTCATCCGCTTCATCGTCATGCCGGCGGCGGCGTGCCTGCTCGCCTACTTCGCATTTGACAGCGCGATTGCGCGCAACACCATGCTGATTTTCGCTTCGTGCCCGACGGCAATCAATGCCGTCATCGCAGCGCGCCTCTACAAGCTGAACGTCGATCTGCCGATCGCCTCGTTCCTCGCGACGACGACGCTCTATCTGCTGCTCTTCTTCCCGATTCTCTTCTTCATCCTGCACGAATAGCGCGCGGGCTTATTCCTCGTCCTCCATACTCTCGCTCAGCACGAGGTAATCGATTGCACTACTCATCGACATATCGGCTTCGTTTTCCATGACGGAGGCGGAAACGGGCAGCATGATTACGATCTACGCTTGGGTCGTCGCGCTGCTGTCGCTGCCGCTCATGCTCCTCACGTGTCACATGGAGCTGAAGAAGCTTATCCTGCTGACGGTCGGCGTCTTTGGGATTGGGCAGCTGCTCTCGGGGCTTGGACGTGGCTCGGGTCGCTCGCGACGGGAAGTGGTCACCTCGCGCATATCGGCTACATTGGCGCGGCAATCGCCGCCGCCGCCCTGCTCTTATGCTGGTTCCGCTATCTCCCCATCATCCGCAGTGAAAGAGCCTAAGCCGCTAAATCCCTCCCAAAATCAGTATAGCATAAAGCCTCCCGCTTGCAAACGACGGGAGGCTTTCGCTTTCTTAGGAAGCGCTGATTAAATGAAGTTGCTCAGATTTGCATAGATGCGCTGTCCCTATCTAGAAGACAAACCACAGGCGTAGTGGTGCTACGCCGCGGATTTGTCGACAACGAGAGGACAGTGCATCTATGTGAAGATGGGCGGCTGAATTAATCAGTGATTCCCTTAGTCTGAATACATCACTTCATGATTTCCGCATAAATATATCCCTCGCGCACGCCCGAATCACTGTATGTGATCTCCTGCGCGTGGAAGTGATTCGCGAGCACGTCGGCTATGACGAGGCCGGGAATGACGGTATGCATACGCTCGGGCACGTTCTTCATCAGAAGGATCGTCGTTTTCTCGGTTAGAGCGCCAGCAGGGGAGAAATAGCGAATCATCTCCTCGAGCTTTTCTGTCTCGAGGTGTGTATTCGCGGCGCTCTTCTGGAACATGGCATTGTAGAGTGCCGATGCGCCCTTGAATGTGCCGCCTATGCCGACGAGACTTGCGGCGCGGAGCGCGGAAAAGGATTCTGCGGACTGGAGCACGGTCTCCGCATCGGCGCGCATGGCGGTGACCTCTGTTGCCGTCGGCAGGAGCGCTTTTACATGATTCGTATAGAAGGCGAGCGAGCCCATCGGCAGGCTGATCTTCGTCGCAATCGTACGATTCTCGTAGGCGACGAGCTCCGTACTTGCGCCGCCGATGTCGATGAGCAGCCCATTATCTGCTGCAAAGCCGTGGACTGCCCCGATAAAGTCGTATTCCGCTTCCTCGTCGCCCGTGATGACGCGAACCGAGAGTCCCGTGCGCCGCTCGATCGCGCCGACCGCCTCCGCGCTGTTTTTCGCATTGCGCAGCGCGGCCGTCGTGAAGGCGACGATGTTCGTAATGGCGAATTGCTTCAGGAAGGCGCGGAAGCCGTTTAAGATCCTGACCGTCCGGTCAATGCCGCTTGGCTGCATGACGCCATGCTTTACGTGCGCGGCAAGCCCTACGGCGTGCTTCTTTTTCATCAGCATTTCCGCGCGGCCGCCCTCGATCCGGTAGATCGCCATGCGGATGGTGTTCGAGCCGATGTCGATGATGGCGTAGAGCATGGCCTTACCGCTTGAGGCCACTTCCCGTCATGGGAAGAACGACGTGGTAGTTGTACGGCTTGCCGTTCTTGAAGTATTTGAGCGCGCCTGCGAGCGCCGCCGCAGATGTCATTTCGACGTAAACGCCCTTTTGCCCAAGCTGCTTCTTCGCCGCGAGAATATCCTTGTCCTCGACCGTGATGACGTCGCCGTTCGATGCCTTGATCGCGCGAAGCATGTCATTGATGCGCTTCGGCTTCGCGATTCGGATAGCCTCCGCGATCGTCGTCTTTTTCGGGCTTTCGGGCAGCTCGTGGAACGCCTCGTAAAGCGGCGCGCACTTCGACGACTGCACGGCGATGAACTGCGGCAGGCGACCGATTTCCATGAAGCCGAGGAAGAGTCCAATGAGCATCGTGCCGTTGCCGACGGGCATGATGACGTAATCGGGGATATGATTCCCGAGCTGCTTATACATCTCGTGCGCCATCGACTTGATGCCCTCGAAGAAGAGCGGGTTGTAGACGTGCGACGCATAGTAGGCGTCGCCGAGATTCTTCTTGACGGCAGAGCAGGCGCTCATGCGCCCATTCATCACCTTGACGATCTTCGCACCATACGCCTCAATCTGCGTGACGACCTCCGTCGAGGCGTCGTCGGGGACGTAGACGGTGCAATTCATGCCCGCTGCTGCCGCATACGCCGCAACCGACGCGCCCGCATTACCCGCCGAGTCGAGCGCGATTTCCTTGATGCCGAGGTGCGCAAGCTCATTGACGAGCGTATAGGCGCCGCGATCCTTGAACGAGCCCGTCGGCTGAAGGTTTTCAAGCTTTAGAAGGACTTCCAGGCCATCCACCGTGACCGGGAGCAGCGGCGTCTCGTGCTCGCCGAGCGTGATGCCGCGCGCGATCATGTCGTTGTTTTCCTTGTGCAGGTGGAACATCCCCCCGCACTCCTCACAACGATACGAATGGCTGTTCAGTGGATATTGCTTCTTGCATGTTTCACAATAAAAATACATGAAAAGCCCCCCTTTTGTACGATTTCATAAACAATTTAATGATATCTTTCCGATTTGCACAGGGTTTATATTAGTGTATTATTCGTCACTTGCAAGCGATTCCCTCTAAAAAATAAAATATTAAATTCTCGTTTTCCTCCTATTGAAAACCGGCCGCCTTTATTGTATGATACTACACGGGAGATTTACGGCATCCAGCAATGGTTGTTTGAAGGCATAGAGGCGGGAACGTTCGGCAGTTCCCGCCTTTGCTGTAAGGAATCCCAGCCCTTTCACGCCCGCACGGTTACGGTCTTAGGAGAACGGTTTCATGTCAAATAAAATATATGCGCTGATTGGTCCGCACGGCGCGGGGAAGTCACGGCTTGCCTCCATGCTGATCGAGCGTCAGATCCACTTCATCCCGCACTACACGACGCACGTTTTCGTCAAGGGCGACCCCTGCGAAAAACTCAGCCGTCGCGTCGATAGATGGGACTTTCCGAAGGAAGACCTCATCGTGCGCACCACGCGCCAGGGCGACTACTACGGCGTGCAAAAGGCGGATGTCCTGGAGGCGCTGGAGGCGCACGAGCGCAGCGTCATGCTGCTCGATCCCGCCGGGATCTCCCAGCTTGAGCGCGTCATAAAGGGAAGCCTCGCGACGATCTTTCTGATGGTCGACTACGTCACCGTCGTCAGCCGCCTGCTCAAAATGGGCTATACGAGCGACGATCTGCGCTATCAGCTCCAATACGCGGAGACGAACCGCGAGTTCGACAACTGGAAACTGACCGACTATGTCGTGAAGAACACGCGCGAGCCGGAGGACGCCCTGCGCCAAATCATGGCGATTATGGGAATGACTATTCCGATTTCCCAGAGTTGACGAGAACGAAGCAGCACGGTATAATAAAGGAAGCACTGATTAATTCAGCCGCCCATCTTCACACATCTGCACTGTCCTCTCGTCGTCGACAAATCCGCGGCGTAGCACCACTACGCCTGTGGTTTGTCTCCTAGATAGATACAGCGCATCTGTGTGAATCTGAGCAACTTCATTTAATCAGCACTTCCTAAACATAAAGAAGGATGTCGTCCATAGACGGTCAGCCTCAGACAAACAACACAGTAGCATAAGATTGCCCGCCTAGTTTGTGAGACTGGAGGCGGGTATTCTTATGCCTTTAATGGCTCTCTTCTTTTCGACTAAAACGATCACACGCGCATCAAGGCCGCCTGCTCATGCAGGCGCGCAATGCGCTCGGCGGTCGCTGGGTGCGTGCTGAAGAGATTTGCAATCGCCTTCCCCGTGCCCGCGAGCGGGTTCACGATATACATATGCGCCGTCGCGGGCTGTGCCTCTGGCATAGGGGCGGCGTTTTGCGCATAATACTCGATTTTCTCCAAGGCGTCTGCAAGGTAGTTTGGGTTGCCGCAGAGCTCGCCGCCGCCCTTGTCCGCCTCGTACTCGCGCGAGCGCGAGATCGCCATCTGGATAAGCATGGCCGCAATCGGCGCGAGAATGACCATCAAAAGGCCTGCGATCGGATTGCCGCCCTCCTCGTCGCGGCTACTGCCGCCGAAGAACGCGAAGAACTGCGCCGCATACGTGATGACGCTCGCCATCATCGCCGCAATCGTCGAGGTCAGAATATCGCGGTTCTTGACGTGCGTCAGCTCGTGCGCGAGGACGCCAGAGAGCTCGTTGTAGTCGAGCACGCGCATGATGCCCGTCGTGACGGCGACGGCCGCATTCGACGGGTTGCGCCCCGTCGCAAACGCGTTCGGGACATCCTCGTCGATGATGCAGACCTTCGGCATCGGGAGATTCGCGCGCGTCGCGAGATTTTCGACGAGCTGATAGAGCTGCGGCGCTTCCTCGCGCGTGACCTCGCGCGCCCCGGACGTCCTGAGCACGATGGAGTCGCTGAACCAGTACGTAAAGAAATTCATGCCAAGCGAGATGACGAGCATCGTCATAAGCCCCGACCTGCCGCCAATGAGCGCGCCAAAGAACATCATAATGGCGGCGAGCAGCACCATAAGCATCAGTGTTTTTAAGTTATTCATCTGAAATCCTCCTTTATGGAAACACGGTTACATGATATCCGTATTCCCTTAAGCTTTTTTGTGATGGTTGAGATAGTAGCCTATGCTGAGTACAATCAAAACGAAAAGCACCTTGAGATAAAGGGCATAATCGACGAGGTATACGCCGAGCGCCTTGTCGCTGACCATGAGCTCTGCCGCCGTCCAGCCGAGGATCGCCGCGCCGCCGTAAATGAGCGCCGGCACCTTCAGAATGATCATCAGGAAGATCTGCGCGCCGAAGAGCACGATGGGAATGGAGATCAAGAGCCCGCATACAATGAGGCTCCACTTGCCATCGGGTACGGTATTGGCGACGCCCGCAAGCGAGAGGATATTGTCGATGCTCATGATGAAGTCGGCAATGAGGATGGTGCGGACTGCCGCCGCAAACGTCGTCGGCTGCTCCCCTTCCTTCTCCTCGCCATGTCCCTTGTGATCCGTGACGAGCCTGACCGCGATATAGAGGAGCGCCGCGCCGCCGCCGAACTCGACATACGGCGCCGCGAGAAGCCCCGTCGCAAAGAGCGTACAGACGATTCGTATGCCGACCGCGCCAAGACCGCCGACGAGAATCGCCTTTTTCCGATTGTGATGCGGCAGATTCTTGCACGCGAGCGCAATGAGAATCGCATTGTCGCCCGACAGCAAGAGATCGAGCAGCAGAATGCCGGAAAACGCGGCAAACCATTCGGGTGAAAACATACCTGCAAACAGATGATCCAATGTTACCACTCTCCTAAAATACAAAAAACCTTCTACTTCCGAAGGCTCTTTGATACAAAAAGCCCTGCTCAATCCGCGCACGAAAACGAGGCGAATCGAGCAGGGTCTTGCTTACTTTGCGTCGGCCAAACCGGGATTGCTCCGTACTGACGATGACTGGCCGTTCAGCTACTCCCCCTGTCGGAAGTATTACTATATGCATATCTTATCACAGGCATAAGCGTTTGGCAAGGAATTTTTATACCTTTTCCACACGCACAGGAGCATTCGAATCTGTGTGCGAATCGCTGCAGGAACGGCGGGCAAATCCATAGCTTCCTTTGCCGAAATCTTCATAGAGGTCATCCGCTTTCCAAGGAGATTTGACGCGTTTGCAGCAAGGAAAGCAAGCGGCTGCTGGGTCCAGATGGATGATTTTTCCCTATCTCCCATGCCTCCACTGTGCGAACCGAAACGCCAAGCCATTTGGCGAGCATACCTTGCGTAAGCCCCGTTTCACGACGAATTGCCTGAATATCTGTCGCAGTATACGTGTGGAGTGGAGGAATTTCTAACGAAATCGTATTTTGTTTTCGTTCCGCCTTATGTTCTCGCGCATCCTCTACAGCTTCATCGAGCGCTTCATTTAAGACGCTAAACCACTCGCTCATTTTTTTCTCCTTGTATAGCAGCTTCCAATTGCGTGATTTTTTTCTTTAGGACAGCCCGTTCTTCGGATGTCAGATTTTCCTTTTGATTCTTGGCAAAGACAGCAAGCAAGTACAGGATTTCCTCGCGTTCAAAATCGACATAGCAGACGCGGACACTGCCGCTTTTGCCACGATGTTCGAAGGCAAAACGCATTTTGCGAAGCCGGCCGGTGCCACGCATGACATCGCCTGTTTTGGGATTTTGCAGGAGTTCGTATTGCAGCAGACGAAGATTTTCATCCGTAAGCCCCAAGGTCTTCCATCCTTTTTCAAAAGCAGTCCCTTGGATGAATTTTCGCGTTACCTTCAGTTCCAATCGCCTCTTTTATTATTGTACTACGATTCAATCGTAGATACAATAATTTTAGGAAAATGATTTATGTTCTGGACGAAAAACCGGCACGGCCGCGCTTTCTATGCGTACCATGCCGGTTTCAAGGAAGCGCTGATTAAATGAAGTTGTCCAGATTTACACAGATGCGTCGTATCTATCTAGGAGACAAACCACAGGCGTAGTGGTGCTACGCCGCGGATTGAAGGGCGACGAGAGGACAGTGCAGATGTGTGAAGATAAGCAGACGCTTAGCACTTTAGTGCTTAGCGGTCGCTTATGCAGGGCTGGGCGGCTGAATTAATCAGTGCTTCCTCAATTCAAATATCGAGATTCCGCACGAGCTTTGCGTTCTCCTCGATGAACTGGCGGCGCGGCTCTACCTTGTCGCCCATGAGAATCGTGAAGAGCTCGTCGGCTGCTTCTGCGTCCTCCATGTCGACGCGGAGCATGGTGCGGCCTTCGGGGTCCATCGTCGTTTCCCAGAGCTGCTCGGGGTTCATCTCGCCAAGGCCTTTGTAGCGCTGAACGGTGACGCCGTCGCGGCCGACTTCGTCGAGCTTCTTCGCGAGCTCGTCGTCGCTGTAGGTGTACCAGTGCTTCTTGCCCTTGCGGATCTGGTAGAGCGGCGGCTGTGCGATGAATACGTGGCCGTGCTCGACGAGGGGCTTCATGTAGCGGTAGAGGAAGGTCAGGAGCAGCGTGCGGATGTGCGCGCCGTCGACGTCGGCATCGGTCATGATGATGATCTTACCGTAGCGGCGCTTCGCGAGGTCGAAGTCGTCGCTGATGCCTGTGCCGAATGCCGTGATCATCGTGCGGATCTCGGCGTTCGCAAAGATCTTGTCGAGACGCGCCTTTTCGACGTTTAAGATCTTGCCGCGCAGCGGGAGGATCGCCTGGAAGCGGCGGTCGCGCCCCTGCTTGGCCGAGCCCCCTGCGCTGTCGCCCTCGACGAGGTAGATTTCCGCCTGCTCCGGGTCTTTGATGGAGCAATCGGCGAGCTTGCCGGGGAGGCTCGACACCTCGAGCGCGTTCTTGCGGCGCGTGAGCTCGCGCGCCTTCCTAGCCGCCTCGCGCGCGCGCTGCGCCATGAGCGCTTTTTCGAGGATGCGCTTCGTGATGGCGGGATTCTCCTCGAAGTATTCGGAAAGCCCCTCCGTCACGATGGAGTCGACGATGCCGCGAATCTCGGAGTTGCCGAGCTTCGTCTTCGTCTGTCCCTCGAACTGCGGCTCGCGGATCTTGAGGCTGATGACGCAGGTAAGTCCCTCGCGCACGTCGTCGCCCGATAGGTTGCCGTCCTTCTCCTTGAGGACGTTCTGCCTGCGCGCGAAATCGTTTGCCGCGCGCGTGAGCGCGAGCTTGAAGCCCGCGAGGTGGGTGCCGCCCTCCTCGGTATTGATGTTGTTGACGAAGGAATAAATATTTTCCTGATAGCTGTCGTTGTACTGCATGGCAATCTCGACGACGGTATCGTCCTTGACGCCGTTGAAGTAGATCGGCTCTGGATTGATTTTTTCCTTCTTGCGGTTCAGGTGCTCGACAAAGGAGCTGATGCCGCCATCGAAGTGGAACGTCTCGCTTTTTTCCTCCGCGCGCGCGTCCGTGAGGACGATCGTGATGCCGTGGTTGAGGAAGGCGAGCTCGCGCAGGCGGTGGCGCAGGGTATCGTAGCTGTACGTCATGACGGTGAAGATCTCTGGATCCGGCACGAAGTGGACGCGCGTTCCCGTCTCCTCGCATGTGCCGACGACGGTCAGCGGCCTTGCCGTCACGCCGCGGCGGAACGCGATCTCGTACACCTTGCCGTCTCGGCGCACCTCGACGTCCATCGAGGTCGAGAGCGCATTGACGACGGAGACGCCGACGCCGTGCAGGCCGCCCGACACCTTATAGCCATCGCCGCCAAATTTGCCGCCCGCATGGAGGACGGTCAGGACGACCTCGACGGCAGGCTTGCCGCTCTCGTGCATATCGATGGGGATGCCGCGCCCATTGTCGACGACGGTGATGCTGTTATCCGACTCAATCGTGACCTCGATATGGTTGCAGTAACCCGCAAGCGCCTCGTCGATGCTGTTGTCGACGACCTCGTAGACGAGGTGATGAAGACCGCGCTCGGACGTGCTGCCGATATACATGCCGGGGCGCTTGCGCACCGCCTCGAGGCCTTCGAGGATCTGGATCTGCTCCGCGCCGTAGTCCGCTTCGACTGCCGTGACCTCGACGGCCGACTCGTCGCGGTTGATCTCGACGTCAGAGAGGTCGAGATCGTCATCGGTCAGGTCTTCCTGCGGTTCTGGTGGCGCGGTCGGCACTTCTGCCGCCGTCAGGTCGATGGTCTTCTTCTCGTTGTCTGCCATAGTCTCCTTGCTCCCATTCTGTCAAACTGTATCATTTATCGCAAAAGCGCCGCTGGGGCGCATTTCTATTCCTTGTCCCATGCCAGCCGCGAGCGCCGCGCGAGCGTCGTCGCGGAGAGGATAGATAGGTATGCCTTGTCCGTCGTCAGGACGAGCGACTTTCGCCCGCCGTTTTCCTCCGACGCGTCGACGAGCTGACCCTCTGCCTTCAGCTTGGCGAGGTATGCGGCGCCCTCGTCCCGCATAAAGAGCGCGTAGTCGTGTATGGCGATGACGTCCTTCGTGCGGACGGAAACGCCGTTTCCAAGATGGAGGAACATCGTATCACTCTTTCCGTTTCGCGCCGAGCGGGATGATCGCGTATCGCTTCGGCGCCTTGTAGTCCTTCGGGCGGTGCAGGTCGAAGCGCAGCTGGTAGATCGTGCGCCGCACGGCATCATCGGTCAGCTGATCGGGCGGCAGGCAAGCGTAGAGCATGACGAGCGTCTTTGCTGCAAGGCTCTTCGTGTCCGTGACCTCGACCTCTGCGGCAAGCTGTTGGACGAGCTTCGCGCGCTGCTCATTGACGAGCTTCGGCGTGCAGCCCGGCACGAAATCGCGAATCTCCTTGAACCGCGCCCACGGCATATCGCGAAGAACGGCACGCACCGCAGCGCGGAGCGACTCCCGCTCCTTTTTCCGGCACGCCCAGCAAAGGCGCTCCTCTGGCCCTACGAGCGCGCCGCACGAGGCGCACGGATGCCACTTGTCCGCGCCGCGAAGCGCCGCCAGCTGCTTGTGCTTTGTGAAAAGGTGCGTGAGTGCATCGGAGATCGCCTCGTCCTGCACGTCTTTGCAGGCGGCGCTAATCTGCTCTATCGTCTCTGTCGAAAGCGTGACGCTGACGCGCCTATTTTGCTCCTCGCGCTTTCCCACGCGGTACGCCGCCCTCTCCTCCTGCACCGACTGCGACCAGCGGAAACCGAACTGGATCTCTTGCACCATCTTGCCGCCTGCGAAGCGGTTAACCGCTTCGATGACCTGCGGCATCATCATGCGCATTTCGTTCGCCCAGACGGAATCGGGCGCGTAAAGGCGCAGCACCTTCTGATGGATGGCGATGGGGCGCACATGGCGCGCGATCGCCTCGCCGACGATTTCCTTCCAGTGCCACATGACCCAGTGGGCATAGTATTCCTGTTCCTGCTTCTTGCCAAGGGCATGGATTGCCTTCGGGAGGATCGACTTCGCCGTCTCGAGTCCCGGCGTCCGCTTCGCCATATCGCCACCTGCCTATGCCATCTATACCCGCTCCACCTGTCCACCGCTGACCTTGTAGTACGTGCCGATGCGCTCCTTTGGGAAGTATGCCGCATCCGTCGCGGTGATGATCGTCTGGATGTGCTCGCGCTGCAAAAAGGCGAGCAGCTCATGCCTGCGCGTCACGTCGAGCTCGCTCATCACGTCGTCGAGGAGGAGAATCGGATATTCGCCCGTCTCGGAGCGCAGGAAGTCGAGCTCGGCGAGCTTCAGCGCGAGCACGCCTGTCCGCTGCTGCCCCTGCGAACCAAACGCGCGCAAGTCCATGCCGTTGACGGTAAGGACGATGTCGTCGTGATGTGGGCCGATGCCCGTCGCGCCGCGCACGATGTCCGTCTCGCGCATGGATTCCAGCATTTCATTATACCATGCAGCAAGCTCTTTTGTCACGCATTCGCCCTCCATGCCCTTCACGGCATACGTGACGGAAAGGCTTTCGGCGTGTCCGGTGATGCGCCGCTGCATGAGTTTCGCGAGCATACCGAGCTTTTTGACTGCCGCGCGCCGCTTGATGACGATTTTCTCCGCGCTCGCGGCGAGCTGCATGTCCCATAAGGGAAGCATGTCCGCCTTGGCGCGGCGCTCGCGTATGCGCTTTAATAGCGCGTTGCGCTGCACGACGATCTTTCCATACTGGACGAGTTCATGGTAATAGGCAGGGCTCGCTTGCGACAGCTCGCCATCTAAAAAGCGCCGGCGTCCGCTTGGCGCGCCCTTGATGAGAAAGAGATCCTCGGGTGAAAAGAGGACGGTATTGAGCGTGCCGAGAAGCTCCTTCGTGCGAATCGGCTGGCCGTTTCGGAGAATGCGCCGCCGCTTTTCCCGACTGAACTGAAACTCAAGCTGGTTCACGGCATCGAGGCGCGTGAAATCCACGCGAAAAGCGCCTTGCCCTGCCTCAAATTGGATGAGCTCCGCATCGCGCTGCGTGCGGTGCGAATGGCCGAGCGAGGCATAGAAAACCGCCTCCACGAGGTTCGTCTTGCCTTGAGCGTTGGCGCCAAGGAGGACGTTTATCCCAGGTGAAAGCGCGAGGTTGAGCTCCTTATAGTTCCGATAATTTCTAAGCTGCAGAGAGCGAGCGAACATAGCATTAGTCTTCCTTGTGGATAACCTTCCATGCGCCGAGCCCTTCGATCTCGATGAGGTCGCCCGCGTACAGCTTGCGGCGGCGCGCCGTCTCCGTCTCGCCGTTCCGCTTCACGCGCCGCTCTTCAATGAGTGGCTTTACCGCGCCGCCCGACGGCAGGATGCCCGCCCATTTCAGAAAATTGTCGAGCTGAATCTCTTCGGTGTCAATCGCTACTTCCTCGATATTCATGCTGGTTCTCCTTTAATGCTGCGTTCGGACGGGCGTCACAATATAGATGAACGATTCGTCATTTTCCTCGCGCATGGCAATCGGCGTGAGCGGCTTTCCGAGATCAAGACGGCAGACTTTCGTCTCGATCGTCTTTAAGACGTCGATGATGTACTGCGCATTGAAGGCAATCGTGAGATCCGGCCCGTCGATCTCCGCCTCGATTGTCTCCTCTGCCTTGCCGATGTCGGGATTGTTCGATGTGATATGGAGCGTGCCGCCCGCAAATTCCAGCTTGATGATGTTGTACTCGCCGGAGCGCGAAATCAGCGAGACGCGGTCGACTGCCCCTGCGAATGCGGCCGTGTCGAGCTTTACATGCGTTTCGAACGACGACGGGATGACGCGGTTGTAGTCGGGGAACTGCCCCTCGATGAGGCGAGAGGTCATGAAGAGATTGTCGAACTGGAAGCTGATTCGGTTGTATGAGCAAGTGATGTTGACATCGGTCGGGATCTCGGACGTCATGTTGTGAAGGAGCTCACTAAGTGTCTTGGAGGGAATGATGATCTTCATTTTGCCGAGATTCTGGTCAAACGTTTCATACTTGACGGCGAGGCGATGCGTGTTCGTTGCCGCCATGGTGACTTTCGTGTCGCTGATGGCAAGCGAGCAGCCCGTAAAGACGGGACGTCCGTCGTCCGTTGCACAGGCGAATGCCGTTTTCTTGATGAGTCCGCGCAATACATTGTCCTTGATGGTGAACTGGAGGTCGCCTGCGAGCTCTTTGACCGTGGGGAACTCCGCCGCATTCATTGAGACGAGCGTGAAGTTTGCTTGGTTCGAGTTGATGTGCAGGATGTTTTCCTCTCGGCTGAAGATGAGCTTGACGTTATCCCCAGGAAGACTGCGGACAACATCCTGAAAGTAGCGTCCCGATATGGCGATCTCGCCCGGTTCTTCGATGTCAGCATCAATGCGCGCGATGATTCCGATTTCATAATTCGTTGCTTGAAGCTCGAGCACTCCTTCGCTTGCTTTTAGGTAAATGCCGGAGAGGATTGGGGTTTGCGGTTTTGTCGCTACGGCCTTTGAGACGATTTGGAGGGCGTTTGCGAGCTCGCTTTTGACGCATTGGAGTTTCATGGGATGTTCCTTTCTGCTTTATAGGGGTTTTATGATGAGACGGATTTATATAGATAAATAGCCGCCGTAGTAGTAGGGACTGGGGAAAAGTGGATAAGTCTGTAGAGTGGCTACATTATCCAAAATGGCATGTGAATAACGTGTGGATAGAAAGAGGGGAGATTAGTCACAGTATCCACGGGGATAATCTCCCCTCTGCGTTATGCACAATGTATTGACAGGAAATCCAGCGCTCTTTCCACAAAGTTATCGACAGGGTGGAGTGGAAAGCGTTCATACCTTCTGGATTCCCTCGATGAGATCGGCGATGATCTTTCCGATCTTCGCGTTGCTCTCTTTTTCCTTTTCGATTTTCCCGCAGGCGTGGAGCACGGTCGTGTGGTCGCGGCCACCGAAGAAATTGCCAATCTGCGGCAGCGACGTGTCCGTGAGCTCGCGGCAGAGGTACATCGCGACTTGGCGCGGAAAGACGATTGTGCGCGTGCGCTTCTTGGCGTGCAGATCCTCGACCTTGATTTTGAAGTACTGCGCAACAATCTCTTGAATGATTTCGAGCGTGACTTCCTTTGCCTGGTTATTCGAGAATACGTCCTTGAGCGCCTCGGCGACGACTTCCGTCGTGACGGGCTGCTTCGTTAGGGAAGCGTAGGCGACGACGCGCGTCAGCGCGCCTTCGAGCTCGCGGATATTCGTATCAATGCGGCTCGCGATAAAGACCATGACGTCATTCGGTACATCAACATGGTCGAGGATGGCTTTATTTTTGAGGATGGCGATGCGCGTTTCAAGGTCCGGCGCCTGAATATCGGTGATGAGCCCGCCCTCGAAGCGGGAGCGAAGCCTATCCTCGAGCTTCTGCACTTCACGCGGCGGCCGGTCGGACGAGATGATGATCTGCTTGTCGGCGACGTGGAGCGCGTTGAACGTATTGAAAAATTCTTCCTGCGTGCTGACCTTGCCGGAAATGAACTGGATGTCGTCGACCATCAGCACGTCGATTGTGCGGTATTTCTGGCGGAACGTCTCGGGACGCCCTTCCTGGATAGCACGGATGATCTCATTTGTGAATTGCTCGCTCGATACATAGAGCACGCGCATATCGGGATGCGCTTCAAGCACGGCGTTTCCGATGGCGTGCATGAGATGCGTCTTCCCAAGGCCGACGCCGCCGTACATGAAGAAAGGGTTGTACGCCCTGCCGGGGTCTTTTGCGACGGCCATTGCGGCGGCGTGGGCAAATCGGTTCGAGCCGCCCGTTACGAAGGTGTCAAAGGTGTATTTCGGGTTGAGCGAGGAGTTGTCGCCGGGTGCGATGAGGTGCATTTCTGCGCCGGGCGCGCTTGCCGCCTCGGATGGCGCGGCGTCGGTGAAGAGGTTGCCCTGCCCCGGTGCATTTTTTTTCGCGCCGCGCGCGCTCTGAGGATGTGGATGCAGTATGGGGGCATCTTCCGAATCCGCGTCCTGCGTGCTGCGGATCTCGATGTGCGGCAGCGTACCGAGTGTTTTCTTTGTCGCGGCTTCTAAGATGGGCAGATACTTACTTAAAACCCAGTCGCGCCCCGTGTCGGTCGGTATCGTGAGGACGAGTGAATCGTCCTCGAAGGAGAGTGGTTTTATCGGTGTGACCCACATGAGGGCAGAGCCGGAGAGCTCTTTCTTGATTTCACTAAAAATCTGCTCCCAGGTGACTTGAAGCTGCGTTTGCTCCATGAAGAACGTCCTTTCCTGCTGCGAAAAGTAAATTTTGTACTTTCAACAAGTGAATAAGTTTATCCACAATCTTATTCACAGCTGTGGATAAAACGAAAAAAAGCCGAAGCAAGGCGGCGCGCCACGGCAAAAAAGTAAAGATTCCGCAAAGAAGTGACTATAGTGTATCAAAATTGGGGCAAGTTATCAACAGGTTTTCCATGAGATGGCAGGAAATGACACGATTTATCCACAAGCAGCCGGGGAAAAGTCGAGAAAAGAAGCGGGAAGTGCCTTGACACTAAACGGGCAGATAGGCTATAATTTGCGTGGCTATAAGGAAAAAGATATTCTGCAACTATGCTTTTATACAGTCCATTAGTTTCAGAAGGAAGGAAAACAGAGGAGGTGTATTTGAATGAAGCAGACTTACCAGCCGAACAATCACTGGAGAAAGAAGACGCATGGCTTCCGTGCGCGCATGAAGACGAAGGGCGGCCGCCTTGTTTTGAAAAGAAGGCGCCAGCGCGGCAGAAAGAAAATTTCGGCATAAGACGAGCAAGGCCACTTCGGTGGCCTTTTCCTGTTTTCTGTAACGAATTTTCGCAAAATCTTATATACGAGGGAGACAGGAGCGTTTCATTTGCTTACATTGCCGAGAGCGCGGATCATCAAGCGGCGTGCGGATTTCCAGCGCGTCTACCATGCGGGGCGGTCGGCGGCGTGCCGCTACTTCGTCCTCTACACCATGCAGGACGAGAAATTAGCGGGAAAGGTCGGTTTTGCTGCAGGCAAGAAGCTCGGCTGCGCCGCCGTCCGGAACCGCGTCAAGCGCCTGCTTCGCGAGTGCTACCGCATCCATCAGGATGATCTGAAGGACGGCATCGCCGTTCTGCTCGTCGGGCGAAAGGCAATGGCAGAGGCGAAATGCCAAGACGTCGAGCGCGCCTACCTCAGTCTCGGCAAGCAGATGGGGGTCTTTCGGGCATGAAGACAATCCTGCTCGCCCTGATCCGCTTCTACCGCGCCTATATCTCGCCGCTCTTTCCGCCCTCTTGCCGCTATGTGCCGACGTGCTCGGCGTATGCGCTCGAGGCGATTGGGCGCTACGGCGCGCGGCGCGGCGGCTGGCTTGCACTCTGCCGCGTATGCCGCTGCCATCCGTTCCACAAGGGGGGCTATGACCCCGTACCCTAGGGAAGCACTGATTAATTCAGCCGCTCATCTTCGCACATCTGCACTGTCCTCTCGTCGTCGACAAATCCGCGGCGTAGCACCACTACGCCTGTGGTTTGTCTCCTAGATAGGAACAGCGCATCTCTGCAAATCTGGGCAACTTCATTTAATCAGCTCTTCCCTAGTTGACCACGTTTGGATCGATTGACCATTTTTATTCGTTTGAGTGAATCATTACAAAATTAGTAAGGACGTGAGACTTTGACGTTTTTCAGTTCCCTGTTGTCGCCGATTGAGGACTTGCTTCACTTTGTCCTGCAGGCGCTCTACACCATTACGAGTACGGTCGGCTTCGATAGCTATGGCGCGGCCATTATCCTACTGACCATTCTCATCAAGATGATTCTCTACCCGCTGACGGTCAAGCAGGTCAAGTCGATGAAGGCGATGCAGGAGCTGTCGCCGAAGATGAAAAAGATACAGGAAAAATACAAGGACAACCCGCAGGTCCTTCAGCAGAAAATCGCGGCACTCTACAAGGAATCCGGCGTCAACCCGCTCGCGGGCTGCCTGCCGCTCCTCGTCCAAATGCCGATTCTCATGGGCATGTACTATGCGCTCTATAACTTCACTTACCCTTCCGAGGCAGCGGCGCAATTCCTCTGGTTGCCGACGATGTCCGACCCCGATCCGCTCCATATCCTGCCAATTCTCTCCGCGCTGACGACGTTCCTCCAGCAGAAACAGACGACGACGGAGATGAACCAGCAGATGAAGATCATGATGATCGTCATGCCGCTCTTCATCGGCTGGATCTCGATTTCCTTCCCGTCTGGCCTTGTCCTCTACTGGGTCACGATGAACCTCGTCCAGATTGGCCAGCAGTGGTGGATGTACCGCGACGATGACAAAAAGGCGAAGGAGGCAGCCTGATGGGAAAGGCAATCGAAAAAGAAGCGGCGAGCATCGAGGAAGCGATCCGCGCAGCACTTTCTGAGCTCGGCTGTGAAAAGGAAGAAGCTACCATCGACGTGCTTCAGCAGCCGACGGGGGGATTCCTCGGATTCTTCGCGAAGCCTGCCCGCGTCCGCGTCATGGCAAAGGAAAAGGAAGCCGCTCCCAAAAAGCAGGTAGCTGCGCCTGAGCGAATCGAGCACAGTGAAGAAACCAAGGAACAGGCGGCAGAATCGAATGCGCCGGCAGCGCGCGCACGCGCTACGGAAGAGCCGCGAAGCGAAGCCTCTGCGCCCGTGCGCACGTTCGAGGATTCGCGCAGCAGCTACGAGGCGCGCCTTTTCGAGACGAATGAAAAGGCCGTGACTGGTCCGCTCGCCGACAAGGCGGAAAAATTTCTCTCCGACTTGTTTGCGGCGATGAAGATGGACGTCTCGATCACGCGCAGCGCGTCGTCGGACGGCGTCATCTTCAATCTCTCGGGCGACAATCTCGGCATCCTCATCGGCAAGCACGGGCAGACGCTCGATTCCCTGCAGTACCTTGCCAATCTCGCGGCGAACCGCACGCACGAAGGCGAGCACCTGCATCTCATCCTCGACATCGAGGACTACCGCGCGCGCCGCGAGACGACGCTCATGCGCCTCGCGGGGCATCTTGCAGATAAGGCCTGCAGCATCGGGCAGGAAGTCCACTTGGAGCCGATGACGCGCCATGAGCGCAAGATCATTCACATGGCGCTTCAGAGCAACCGCCGCGTGACCTCGTACAGCGCAGGAACAGAGCCGCGCCGCTACGTCGTCATCGTCCCGAAGCGCCGCCGCCGCAGGGACGACGACTACTACGAGCGCGGCGAATACTAAAAAATATTTTTAGCTTTGCATGGAAAGCGGTGAAAGGGCTTTCTCCTTCTTGGAGCGAGCCCTTTTCTATACGCGGCATTGGGAAGAAAGAGGGAAAGGTATGGAGGCAGATACGATCAGCGCGATTGCGACGGCGCAGGGCGCGGGCGGCATTGGCATCGTGCGGATAAGCGGCGCGCGCGCCCTCGCCGTTGCGGACGCTATCTTTCGCCCCCTTTCGGGGTGCTCGCTCATGGACGCGGAAAGTCATCACGCCATCTACGGGCGCGTCGAGGGCGCAAACGGCAGGACGATCGACGAGGCGCTTGCGCTCGTCATGCGCGCGCCGCACTCCTATACGCGCGAGGACGTCGTCGAGCTCCAGTGCCACGGCGGCGCCGCGATCCTTCGGCGCGTCCTCGCGCGCACATGGGAGCAGGGCGCGCGTCCAGCCGAGCGCGGCGAATTTACAAAGCGCGCTTTCTTGAATGGCAGGCTGGACCTCGCGCAGGCAGAGGCCGTCATGGCCGTCATCGAGGCGCGCAGCGATCGCGCGCTCGCTATGGCGGAAGGCCATCTTGCCGGTCACTTTTCGACGCGCATACGCGATATGCGGCAGACGCTCCTATCCATGACGGCGCATATCGAGGCGGCAATCGACTTCCCGGAGGACGAGGTCGACGATGTGCTGGAGGCAGATCTTGAGCGCAATGTAGTGGATTTAATCAACCACATTTTGGACTTGCTCGCAACGGCAAATACGGGGCGTATCCTGCGCGAGGGGCTGATGACCGCTATCGTCGGCAAGCCGAACGTCGGCAAATCAAGCCTCCTCAATGCACTCCTACGCGAGGAGCGCGCCATCGTTACGGACATTCCGGGCACGACGCGCGACGCCATCGAGGAATACGCCGACATCGGCGGCGTGCCACTTCGCATCATCGACACGGCAGGCATCCGCGAGGCGGCGAACCGTGTCGAGCAGATCGGTGTCGAGCGGGCGCGCGCCTACGTCAGCGAAGCGGCACTCGTCCTCGCACTCTTTGATTCCTCGCGGGCACTCACAGAGGAGGACGAGGCGATTTTCTCCCTGCTCGCGGGCAAGGAGACGATCTTCCTGCTGACGAAGTCCGACCTTCCCGCCGTCACGGATCGTGAGGCGCTTCTCGCAAAGGCACGCGCCTGCGGTGTGCAGGGCGAGATCGAGATCGTCGCGATCGCGGCACAGAGGGACGCGCAGGGCGCCGATTCGTCCGGCCTTGCGGCGCTCGCTGCGGCAATCGCCCGCCGTGCCTATCGGGGCGCGGCGGAGGGCGAGGAAGCGGGCTTTGTCGCGGACGCGCGGCAGGCGGACGTCCTGCGCTGCGCGAAGGAACATCTGCAGGGCGCACTCCTGACGCTCGAGCAGGGCACCGGGCTGGACTTCGTCTCGATTGACCTGCGCGCCGCATGGGAAAAACTCGGCGAGCTCACGGGCGAGACGATCGGCACGGATATTTTGGACGAGATATTCAGCAAATTTTGCATTGGAAAATAGCGTATTGGAAAATAGGAAAGGATAGACGTGGAGGATTTTTCATTCGTCGCAGGAAAGTACGACGTCATCGTCATCGGCGCAGGCCATGCGGGCGTCGAGGCGGCGCTTGCCGCTGCGCGCATCGGCTGCCGCACGCTGATGGCGACGCTCTCGATGGACAACATCGCGCTCATGCCGTGCAACCCATCCGTGGGCGGTCCGGGCAAGGGGCATCTCGTCCGCGAGGTCGATGCCTTAGGCGGTGAGATGGGCATCAATGCGGATCGGACGTGCATCCAATTTCGCCTGCTCAATACAGGCAAAGGGCCTGCTGTCCACGCGCTTCGCGCGCAGGCGGACAAAAAGCTCTATCAGCTCACGATGAAAGAGACGTGTGAGAATACGGATCATCTCGACGTCAAGCAGCTGCTCGTTACGGAGCTGCTTCTCACGGACGACGGAACGGGCGTGCGCGGCGTCAAGACCGAGACGGGCGAGATCTACCTCGCGCAGGCGATCATCATGGCGACAGGGACATACCTCAAGGGGCGCATCATCATCGGCGAGACGCAGTACGAAGGCGGCCCAGCGGGACAGCGTGCGGCGGTTTCGTTTTCCGCCTCGCTCGCCCGCGCCGGCGTGCGGCTCATGCGCTTCAAGACGGGCACGCCCGCCCGCGTCGACGCGCGCACGCTCGACTACGAGGAGATGGAGATCCAGCCGGGGCACGAGGACGCGCCGAATTTCTCCTTTTTGACCGACGCGCGGACGCGCGAGCAAGTGCCGTGCTACCTGACGTATACGAATGAGGAGACGCACAAAATTCTGCGCGAGAACATGGAGCGCGCCCCGATGGCGAACGGCGTCATCGAGGGCATCGGGCCGCGCTATTGCCCCTCCATCGAGACGAAGATCCTGCGCTTTCCCGACAAGGATCGCCATCAGCTCTTTTTAGAGCCGGAGGGGCTTCATACGAACGAGGTCTACGTGCAGGGCATGTCGACGAGTATGCCGATGGACGTACAGCTCGCCTTCCTCCATACGATACCGGGGCTTCGCCGCGCGCGCGTCATGCGGGCGGGCTATGCCATTGAGTACGACTGCATCGACCCCTTGCAGCTAAAGCCGACACTCGAGTTCAAGGCGATCCGCGGCTTTTTCTCAGCTGGCCAGTCCAATGGCACGTCGGGCTACGAGGAAGCGGCGGCACAGGGCCTTATCGCGGGCATCAATGCCGCCATGCGCGTGCGCGGCAAAGATCCACTGATCTTGAAGCGCTCGGAGGGCTATATCGGCGTCCTCATCGACGACCTCGTGACGAAGGGGACGAATGAGCCGTACCGCATCATGACGAGCCGCGCCGAATACCGGCTGCTGCTCCGACAGGACAATGCCGACCTTCGCCTGACGCCGCACGGGCGGCGCGTTGGGCTCGTGACGGATGCGCGCTGGGCGAAGTTCACGAAAAAGCGCGCGGCGATAGAGGCGGCGATGAAGCGTCTGAAGGAGCAGACGGCAAGCCCAAGCGAGGAAACGAATGCGAGACTGGAAGCGGCAGGGCTCGCGCCCATCAAGACGGTGATGCCAGTAGGCGACCTCCTGCGCCGGCAGGGCGTATCGTATGTGCATCTGGCGCAAGCATTCGACCTTGCGCCGCTTGATGCGGACGTATGCGAGGAAGTCGAGATCGCGATCCGCTATGAAGGCTACATCGAAAAACAGCTCGACCAAGTCGCCCACATGGAAAAGCTAGAGGCGAAGCTGCTGCCAGACGCGCTCGACTACGCGCGCGTGCCGAGCCTGCGCGACGAGGCGCGCGAGAAGCTCGCCGCGATACGGCCGCGCTCCGTCGGGCAGGCGTCACGCATCAGCGGCGTCTCGCCTGCCGACGTGTCCGTGCTGCTCGTCTACCTCGAACAGCAGAGAAGAATCAAGGGGGAGGAGGGCAATGGCGTTGTTTAAGGAAATCCTTGCGCGCTCTGCAGAGGACTATGGGATTGCGCTATTCGATATGCAGCTTGCGCAGTTCACGCGATACTACGAACTTCTGCTTGCGTGGAATGAGAAGGTCAACCTCACGGCAATCACTGACGCGGAAGGCGTCGCAGTAAAGCATATCATCGACTCGCTTTCCGCCTACGACGCTTCGCTCTTCACGGAAGGCGTCACCGTCCTCGACGTCGGCACGGGCGCGGGCTTTCCCGGCCTTCCGCTCAAGATATTCGCGCCGTCTATCGAGCTGACGCTCATGGACTCCCTGCAAAAGCGCGTCAAATTCCTGCAGGCCGTCGTAGCGGAGCTTGGCCTATCGGGCGTCCATTGTGTCCATGCGCGTGCCGAGGAGGCCGCGCGCATGACGGCATACCGCGAGCAGTTCGACATCGTCTGCGCCCGCGCCGTCGCGCGCCTGCCCATCCTCGCCGAGTACGCAATGCCCTTCGTGCGGCGCGGCGGCCATTTCCTCGCGCTGAAGGGCAAGGCATTTGCCGAGGAGGCAAGCGAGGCGAAGAAGGCGATCAAGGTGCTCGGCGGCAAAAGCGTCACGATCCGCGCGGTCAAATTGCCTGGTCTTGACGACAAGCGCGCCGTGATCGTCGTTGAAAAAGCCATGCCGACGCCAAAAGTCTACCCACGCAAGGCAGGCACGCCATCAAAATCGCCGATTCTTTAGGAAGCGCTGATTAAATGAAGTTGCCCAGATTTGCATAGATGCGCTGTATCTACCTAGGAGACAAACCACAGGCGTAGTGGTGCTACGCTGCGGATTTGTCGACGACGAGAGGACAGTGCAGATATGCGAAGATAAGCAGACGCTTAGCACTTTAGTGCTTAGCGGTCGCTTATGCAGGGCTGGGCGGCTGAATGAATCAGTGATTCCTTTAGGAACAGTTACGCCAAGAAAAAGGATTCTCGAAGCGAAACGCGAATAGTCGATATAGAAAGCGTATTTTAGTTTTCATAAATGAGGTGAAAATTATGTGGAAAATCGTAAGCCGCCTTGTGCTTGCGGCATTTCTCTCATCAATCCTGTACGTGCCCACTGTATACGCGGCTGTTCCTGCGGAGGAAAAGAGCTCTCCTGCCACGGATATGGCATCGAACGTCGCACAAGATGATTCGGACGACAGGGGAAGCGTGAAAGAGGAAAAAACGGTCGTGCCTCAGCGTACCACGGGCAAGACTGTCCAGGAGAAAAAGGCGGCGAAAGAAAAGAAAAAAAAGAAGCAGCCAAAGGCGCGCTATGTCCAGATCTTAGCCGACGACAACTACACGTATTTCCTTGATACCGAGAGTATGCGCTACATCCCCATGCCGCATTCGGGCACGGAAAAGATACTCGACGTATGGGTGCGCCTCTTCGACACGGACAATAGCGGCGACGCGAAAGCCTATTCCTATCCGAAAAAATATTATCTCGAGCATTACTACATCCGCCCCGAAAAGCAGCAGATTCAATTTCTCTGCGAGCTCGAAGTGACGGGACGCCCCGAAAACACCATACAGGAGCGCCCATATAGCGCAAAGAACTGGGAAAACCTCGTCCCCGGCTCAATCGAAGACGACCTCTATCGCTCCATCATGACGCATGTCAAGAAGGATAAAAAAAGCAAGGGATTCGGCGGAATCTGGCCGGAGGGCATGAGCGTGCGCGACGCGCTGGAGGAATACGCGCGCATTTCCCTGTAAAAACATAAGAATGCCGAGTTATCCACATTTTTTGAAAACAGCCTGTGAAAAGTGTGGATAACCTTGGAATAGCCGTTATGTTTATCCACAGAAAAGGGAACATATCCACCAATTTTGCATAAAAATGTGGATAACATGAAGATTTGACTAGGACGTGTTGATGAAACGAACGCAACACGCCCTATAAAGGAGAACATTTATGATCACGAAGAACAAAGCGCCGTATCGCTACGACATCGTGGGGAGCTTCCTGCGCCCCGCATCCTTGAAGGAGAAGCGCGAAGCATTTGCCGCAGGGGAAATTACGGCAGAGGAGCTAAAGGCGGCAGAGGACGAGGCGATCCGCGCGCTCGTCGCAAAGGAAAAGGAAGTCGGGCTTCATGCCGTGACCGATGGCGAGTTTCGCCGCCGCTACTGGCATCTCGACTTCCTCGCTGCACTCGGCGGCGTAACGGAAGTCGGCGCAAAGCATTGGTCAGTCGCATTCAAGGGCGCACAGCCAAAGGCGGCGACCGTGCGCATCACGGGCGAGCTCTCCTTCAGCGCGCATCCCTTCATCGAACATTTCAAGGCGCTCCAGAGCATGGCGGGCGATACGCAGGTCAAGTACACGATTCCCTCGCCGAGCATGCTTCACCTCATCTGCTGCGTGCGCGAGGCGAACTACGAGCCGATTCCTCTCTACGCGGACGAGGACGCGCTCTTTGCAGCGATTGCACGCACGTATCAGGAGGCGGTGCGCGCCTTCTACGCGGCAGGCTGCCGCTACCTGCAGCTCGACGACACCTCTTGGGGCGAGCTCTGTGACGGCGAGAAGCGCAAGGCATACGAGGCGCGCGGCATCAATCTCGACAAACTCGCGAAAAACTACGTCGCCGTCCTCAACAAAGTCATCGAGGCGAAGCCCGACGATATGACGATCACCATGCACATCTGCCGCGGCAACTTCCGCTCGACGTGGTTCTCCTCGGGCGGCTATGAGCCAGTAGCCGAGACGCTTTTCGGCGGCTGCCACGTCGACGGCTTCTTCCTCGAATACGACTCCGACCGGGCAGGCGATTTCCGCCCGCTGCGCTTCATGAAGGATCAAACCGTCGTCCTCGGCCTCATCACCTCCAAGACGCCAGAGCTCGAGGATAAGGACGCCGTCAAAGCGCGCATCCGCGAGGCAGAGAAATACGTCCCGCTAGAGAGGCTCGCCCTCAGCCCCCAGTGCGGCTTCGCCTCAACCGAGGAGGGCAACCTGCTGACGGAAGAAGAAGAGTGGGCGAAGCTGCGTCTGATCCGCGAGATCGCAGAGAGCGTTTGGGAAGACGCATAAGCATACATCAGGGCGTGTTGATTCCATCAACACGCCTTTCTTAGTTTCGGCAGGAGAGTATGTGATGGGGAGAAGGATGAAGGACAGCGGCGTTGCATGGATTGGGGAGAGAACAGACGCTAGCGTCTGCCAGTTGTACCATCATGCCTACGCAGACGCTGTGTGTTGCCATGTATAGTGGTGCTGGAACAATCGGCAAATGCGGTTTAATGGGAAACCCATGCGCTACGAATCAAGCGATTTGCACGATGGTTTTTTATTTGCATCGTGGTAAAACGACCGCACTTTCTTGCATTGCGCGGCGTCGATTGCCTTGACTTTCTCGATGCGGCGCTGGTATTTTTCCGCCGTCAGGGGATCGGTGTGCATCCACGTCTTTACGATTTCCATGGCGATTGCGCCGCCGATGATCTTGCCGCCGAGGCAGAGCACGTTGCTGTCGTTGTGCTGGCGCGCGAGCATGCAAATCTGGGCAACTTCATTTAATCAGCGCTTCCTTAGCTGAATTTTATTTTCCTTATTTTTTGGCATTTATTTTACCATAATATTTGGAGCAATGGGAAGGAAAATAAAACGTGTTCTTGTACACGATGTTGTTTTCCGCTACAATATGGTAGAAAGAAGGGGGCGACGCAAATGGCAGACGAGGCGATGCGGCGGCTGCAGACGAGTATCGACCTGCTCGCGAAGCGGCTGCAGGTTGACTCGAATGACCTTGAGTATGAGACGCACCAGCGGCAGAAGAAGCAGCTGCAGCGCGTGCTCGACCGCATGAAGACGCGTAAGTACGGTGAAGCGGAAATAAGAAAGAATTGAGTTCATTTCAGAAAAAATTCATGTGATTCCCGTATAGTATAAACATCAAAACGTCAAAGAAAAGAAAGGATGAACCCCATGTCCCAGCGAATGACGATGGACGAGGTACTAAAGGAATACGGCGTGCCGCAGGTCAAGCTCGACGTGCATGCGAAGCGCTCGGAGCTCTTGAAGCTGCGCGAGAAGCTCATCGCGATACGCGACCTGTCGAACGGGCGCGAGCAGGGCTATCTGGAGATCGACTGCAAGCTCTACATTGATGTCGATGACATCGACCGCTACCTTTCGGGCGAGCTCGACACGGTCGGCGAGATCTACGCCTTCCCCGAGGACATCAAATCATATAGGGAATCGTAAATTCAAAGGAGAATCGAATGATGAACGGAAAGAAAATACTGGCGGCTATGATGGTCGGCGCAATGGCTCTGACGGTTTCCCCCGTCCTGCCCGCCTCGCTCGATCTGGCCACGACTGCCTATGCGGCCAAGGGCGGCGCAAAGCTCGCACCGTCTGCGCCAAAGGCAGCGCCTGCCGCACCGAAGGCAAGCACGGGGAACGCGAGCAAGTCGGTATCGGGCAACGGTTCGGGCTATGCGCCGTCAAAGGACGCGAAGAGTCTCGACAAGAATGCGCCGACTTCTAATGCGGCAAATAAGCCGAATGCGGCGGCAGGCACGCAGGCGAACCAAAGCTCCAGCCGTTTCGGCAGCATCATGCGCGGCATCGGTCTCTTTGCGGGCGGCATGTTCCTCGGCTCCATGCTCTCGCACCTCTTCGGCGGCATGGGCAGCGGCATGATGGCAGACGTCCTGGGGCTCCTGATGAACGGCCTCATGCTTGTCGCGGCGATCTTCGTCATCCGCTGGCTCTGGAACAAGTTCCGTGGCAATAAGGGCGAGGATTCGCCGTACCGCCGGAACTTCGACGCGCCCGCACCGCGCGAGACGATTGATGTGACGCAGCATCGCCCCGTGCAGGACATCCAGCCGCCGGCGGACGCGGGCTATGACGCGCGCCGCACGGCAGACCGCTATCGCAACAGCTGACAAACGTATTCGGGCGTGCGCAAAAGGCACGCCCCATTTCATTTTTGGAAATGCAGAAAGAAGTGTCCCATCATGATAAAGGAAACAACGCTCGCCGCCGTGGACGGCCTCATCGCGCGCTACGGCGCGCTCGAAGTGTGCCGCGCCGATCTCACCGCTGCCGTCACCGCGCTCTGCGAGAGCTACCGCGCAGGCCATAAGCTCGTCGTCTGCGGCAACGGCGGCAGCGCGTCCGACGCGGAGCACATCGTCGGCGAGCTCATGAAGGGCTTCCTGCTGCCGCGGAAGCTCGGCGCAAACTGGGCGAAGAAGCTGCGCGAGGTCTGCCCCGATGAGGCGGACTACCTGCTCGAAAACCTCCAGGGCGCGCTCCCCGCGCTCTCGCTCGTGAATCAGGTCGCGCTGAATACCGCCTTTGCGAACGACCAGGCGTCCGACCTTTCGTTTGCGCAGCAGATCTTCGGCATGGGGAATGCGGGCGACGTGCTGCTCGGCATCTCGACGTCGGGGAACTCGGCGAATGTCATCTACGCGATCCAGATGGCGCGCGCCAAGGGCATGAAGACGATTGCGCTGACGGGCGAATCGGGCGGCAAGATCGGCGCGCGCGCCCTCGCGGACATCTGCATCCGCGTGCCCGATGCACAGACGTACCGCATACAGGAGTATCATCTGCCCATCTACCATATGCTCTGCATTGCCGTTGAAAATGAGTTTTTCGGCGTGTGAGGCGTGCGCGGAATATCTTGACAAACGGGCAAACAGAAAGTAAGCTATTCTGCGTGATACTCACTATTGATGATGCTGGAAAGGTGTAGAGCGCGACATGATTGAACTGCCATTGAAGCGGCTGAAGCCCGGCATGGTTATGGCACAGGGCATCTATAACGCGAGCGGCGGAAGCTTTTTGAGCAAGGGCGTTTCCCTGACAGATTCATATATTCAGAAGCTGCGCGAGCTCGGCGTATCTGACATTATAGTCACGAGTCTCAATCCGAATGACAAGGTGGTGCCGCCTGAGGACGTGCTGGAGGAAAAGACGCGCGTGCTCGCCGTCAAGCGCGTCTACGATGTGTTCCAGCAGGTCACGAAGAAGGGGACGTTTGACGCCGAGCCGCTGATGAAGGCGTCGTCCGCCATCGTCAAGGACATCGCGGAGCGCCGCCAGAACCTCGTCCAGCTTACGGATATTCGCACGCACGATATGTATACGTTTGCGCACAGCGTCAATGTGTCCGTGCTCTCGGCGCTCATTGCCGTGCTGATCGGGATGAAGCAGGAGGAGATTTCCAATCTGACGCTGTCCGCCCTGATGCACGACCTCGGCAAGCTGGCCGTGCCGCTTGAGATTTTGAATAAGCCGGGACGCCTGACCGATGAGGAATTTGGCATCATGAAGAACCACCCGCGCGCGGGCTACGACCGCATCCAGGCGATGAAGAAATTGCCGAACAAGGATGTGCTCGCGATTGTCGCGTTGCAGCACCATGAGCACATGGACGGCACTGGCTACCCCGATCATCGAAAGGGAAATGGCATACATATCTTTGGGCGCATCAGCGCCATTGCCGACGTGTACGATGCGCTGACGAGCAGCCGTCCGTATAAAAAGGCGTACATTCCTTCGATTGCCTACAACATCATGGTGAATTGCTCGAAGGGGCATTTCGACGAGGAACTTCTAAAGCTGTTTTTCCAGAACGTCGCAATCTATCCGACGGGGACTGTCGTCAAGACCACGCTCGGCTACGGCGTCGTCAAGGACGTCGTGTTCGGCAAGACGGATCGTCCGGCGGTGATTCTCTTTGCCAATCCGAACAAACGGCTTTCCTTTTCGCCGCAAGAGGTGGATCTGTTTGAAAACCGGGAATGCGCGATTGAAAGCGTCCTGAAGGATATGGAACTCTATCACTTCATCCATGAGATCGGCTTCGATCCGGGCGTCCTCGTCAGCATGGAGGCAGAAAAAGAGCAGAAAACAACGTAACGGGGGCATCGCTATGATTCGATATGCAGAATATCCATGCCCGTTTGGCTTTTTCCATATCGTCGAAGAGGCGGGCGCGATTGTCGCAATCGGCGTAGAGAAGGAGCAGGCGAGCGACTGGGATGGCGGCGCTTCTGCGCTGCTTGACCAAGCGGCGCAGGAACTTGCGGAGTATCTTGCGGGGACGCGCACCACCTTTTCCTTTCCCTACCGCCTGCAGGGCACGCCCTTTCGCATGAAGGTGTGGCAGGAACTCGAAAAAGTCCCGTATGGCACGACGACGACGTATAAGAAACTCGCCGAGGCAATCGGGCGGCCGGGCGCATACCATGCCGTAGGCGGCGCGGTCGGGGCAAATCCACTCGGCATCGTCGTGCCCTGTCATCGCGTGATCGGGACGGACGGCAGCCTGACGGGCTACGCGTGGGGGCTTTCGATGAAGGAGCGCCTTCTCGCCCTGGAGCGGGAGCGTTCCTCTGGCTTATCGTAAGGAAGCACTGATTAATTCAGCCGCCCATCTTCACACATCTGCACTGTCCTCT